>Ga0163144_10000071_pt1 | contig 227385 bp, 224 predicted proteins | sample OliLak19BULKMAT1_FD_123175 | JGI IMG/M metagenome (GOLD analysis project Ga0163144, IMG submission 123175) | Freshwater microbial mat bacterial communities from Lake Vanda, McMurdo Dry Valleys, Antarctica - Oligotrophic Lake LV.19.BULKMAT1 | ecosystem: Environmental > Aquatic > Freshwater >... | reverse complement strand
TCTGGACTTCAAGGCACTCAAACGCAGTGGCAGCCGTCGAGGCCTCAAGCGGCTTATCCGTAAAGTCTTCTCTGCCATTCGCGTCGAGCGCAGCCGCCTGGGCCTTTGCTACTGGACCGCCAGCGAGGCCGCGATCATTGCCTTCGATACAGAACTGAAAAGGGCCTCGGGATCAAACCCCGAGGCCCTTGAATCAAAATATTCTGGAAAAGTTCTACCGCTGAGGGGGCCAGGTCGTCCCCGTTCCGGGGATAATGCGGTCGAAATTATGCAGTTTAAGAAAAATGGTCGGGGCAGAAGGATTCGAACCTTCGACCCCCTGGTCCCAAACCAGGTGCGCTAGCCAGACTGCGCTATGCCCCGCCACCCAGGAACTTAGTTCATTGGAGGCCTAAGCTGCAATCGTCAAAACCTCGCCGCACATTAAATATTTTACAGCTGTAATTCCCCCGGGATCCGCCATGAGAGCTGGTTTGAGGTGGAAAAGGCGTTTGACAGGCCCCCTATGCCGCCGCTCCACCCCGTAATCCAGGCTCATGTTAGACTCACCGGCATGACCGCTCAGCGAGCCTTCCATGAACGCATCAGCCGTCGGGTCGCAGCCGCGCAGGGAAAGATTCCTTGCGACCTCATTTTGAAAGGCGTGCAATTTCTCGACGTGTTCTCGTGTGAATGGCGGGTGGGCGACGTCGCGGCCATTGACGGAACGATCGTCGCCCTCGAGCCAGGCTTGAAGGCGACCCGAGTTATAAACGGAAACGGATGCTGGCTCGTCCCGGGTTTCATCGACGCTCACGTCCATGTGGAAAGTTCACTCGTGGTTCCGAAAAATTTTCAGCGCGCGGTTCTGCCGCGCGGAACCACCACCGCGATTTGCGATCCGCATGAGCTCGCGAACGTAGAAGGAGTTTCCGGCCTCCGATACTTCTTGGAGGAGGCCGAGACGCTGGCGCTCGATTTACGAGTCATGCTGAGTTCCTGCGTGCCCGCGACCCATCTCGAAACGAACGGCGGAGGCACCATTTCCGCGGCGGATCTCGCGCCGCTCAGCGGACATCGCAAAGCCTTGGGCCTCGCCGAAATGATGAACGTCCCGGGTGTGTTGAACAGCAGTCCGGACGTGTTGGACAAGCTAGCCGCATTCGAGGGCAAGCGAATCGACGGCCATTGCCCGCTTTTAAGCGGCCGCGCGCTTTCGGCCTACGCGGCGGCGGGAATTTCGAGCTGTCACGAATCCTCAAGACTCGATGAAGCGCGCGAAAAACTCACGCGCGGAATCGCGGTCTGGATCCGGGAGGGTTCGGTCGCGAAAGATCTCGAGGCGCTCGCGCCGCTCCTGACGCTCGCGACCTCGACGAGCGTCGGTTTCTGCACGGACGATCGCAATCCGCTGGATATCGCGACCCAGGGGCATATCGATTATCTCATTCGCCGCGGGATCGAACTCGGGATCTCTCCGGAAGTCGCATTTCGGGCGGCATCATGGAGCGTCGCGCGCCATTACGGATTGAACGATCGGGGCGCCATCGCGCCCGGCTACCGAGCGGACTTCGTGCTGCTCGGTGACGCTCGGTCCTGTGCGATTCGGACCGTGTTTCTCGGCGGCGTGCCGGTAGATGAAATCACGCTCGGGACCGCAAAGGTCAGCTCACCCGCGAATTCCATTCGCGCGCACGTTCCGGAGGAAGCGGATCTGCTGGGACCTTCCGGCCGCGTGCACGTGATCGGCGTGCGCCAGGGACGAATTCTCACGGATCGTCACGTGCTCTCGCACGACACTCCCGGTGTCGCGCGGTTTTCGGTTTTGGAACGTTATGGTCGCGGGTCCAAGCCCGCCAACGGATACGTCACGGGATTCGGCGAAAAGTTCAGCGGAGCGATCGCGGCCAGCGTCGGGCATGACAGCCATAATTTAACAGTCATCGGTTCCAGTCCGAGTGATATGCGAGCGGCGCTCGGTGCCCTGATCGCGAGCGGCGGCGGTTTTTGCGTCGTCAAAGACGGGGTGGTTCTGGCTTCACTTTCGCTTCCCTTCGGCGGGTTGATGTCGCTCGAGGAGCCGGCGTTCGTCGAGAAATCCTTACGCACTTTGCATGACGCGAGCCGCAGCGTGGGCTGTGAACTTCCCGAACCGTTCCTTCAGCTCGCGTTTTTAAGCCTCCCCGTGATCCCCTCCCTAAAACTCACGGACAAGGGCCTGGTGGATGTCGACCGCTTCGAAATCATCGACGTCCGGGCGTCCTAGCCGCTATACAAACGGGTCGTTTCGCTGCTAAACGAGGGGGGTGACTCAACGCGCTCCGCTCCACTTTTCATTGCGAAAAGAAGGCCGTGAAAAGGTCACGGGTAAGGCCCGTTACATAGATGACCTGGATTTTCCGGGCTGCCTCCACGGCACAACTGTGCGAACTGCGGTTCCGCGGGGGATTCTCAAAGGCATTCGGTTCGAAGGCGATCTGCCGTGGCACGAATTCACGATTGTCACCGCCAAGGACATCCCCGGCAAAAACTACGTCGCACTCATCCTTCACGATCAGCCGTTCCTGGTCCCGACGGACGGCGGAAGAATCAATCACCCTGAGGAGCCAGTCGTGCTGCTGGCCCATCCGGACAGGCATCTTCTGGAAAAAGCCCGGCGCGCGGTGAAGCTCGATGTCGAAGCGTTACCCGCGGTTTTTTCGATCGACGATTCGCTCGCGAAAAAGCACCTGATCTGGGGCGATGACAACGTCTTCAAAAAATATCGGGTCGAAAAAGGCGATGTCGACGCCGCTTGGCCGAAGGCGCACCTCATCGTTGAAGGAGTCTACGAAACCGGCGCGCAAGAGCAGCTCTACATCGAGAACAACGGCATGGTTGCGGTCGCGAACGCGCGCGACGGCGTGACGGTCTGGGGCTCGATGCAATGCCCGTATTACGTGCATAAAGCGCTGCTCCCGCTCTTCGGCCTGCCCGAAGAGAAGATCCGGATCATTCAGGCCGAAACGGGCGGGGGATTCGGCGGGAAGGAAGAATACCCCTCCATGCTCGCCGGGCACGCCGCGCTTCTCGCGTGGAAATCCGGCAAAACCGTAAAGATGATCTATGATCGCGCGGAGGATATGGTGGCGACAACCAAGCGCCATCCGTCGCGCACGCGGCACCGCACGGCGGTCGATGCAGAAGGCAAGCTCCTCGCGAGCGAGATTGATTTCGTCATCGACGGCGGCGCGTACGCGACACTGTCCGCGGTCGTGCTTTCGCGGGGTACCATCCACGCGGCCGGGCCCTACCTTTGTCCGAACGTTCGCATTCATGCGAAGGCCGTGGCGACGAATGCGCCTCCGCACGGCGCGTTTCGCGGCTTCGGCGCTCCCCAAAGTATTTTCGCGCTTGAGCGCCACATGAATAAGGTCGCAAAAGCTTGCGGTTTGACACCCGAAGAGTTTCGCCGTCGCAACTTCATCCGGGACGGCCAGATGACCGCGACCAGCCAGACCATCAACGAAGGCGTCGATATGAACCGGGTGCTCGATCGGGCGCTCGAGATGTCGGGTTACCGTGAAAAACGCGAGCGCTTCGCGCGTGAAAATCCCGCGTCGAAGGTCAAAAGAGGAATCGGGTTCGCGACCTTCATGCACGGATCGGGTTTTACCGGCTCGGGCGAGCGCGCGCTCGGTTCGATCGTCGGCGTGGAAGCCACGCGCGAAGGGCGGGTTCGGGTGCTCGCGGCCAGCACGGAGATCGGGCAGGGGACGAACACGATCTTCAGTCAGATAGTTTCCGAAGCCTTGGGTGTTGACGAATCGCTCGTCGAAGTCGCGCAGCCGGATACGCGCCATGTACCGAACAGCGGTCCCACCGTCGCCTCGCGCACGGTTATGATCGTCGGCAAGCTCGTCGAGAGCGCGTCGCTCGGCCTTAAACAAACTTTGCTGCAAAGCGGGTTTCTTTCCGAGGGGTATGACTCGGCCGCGTTTCGCGAAGGCTGCGCGGCCTATATCGGGAAACACGGCGAGCTGAAGTCTTTCAGCCAGTACAAACAACCGCCGCAAATCCACTGGGACGATGAAAAGTATCAAGGCGACGCGTACGGAGCCTACGCCTGGGCCGCCTACGTCGCCGAAGTGTCGATCGATCTCACGACCTACGAAACGCGCGTCGAAGACTTCGTCGCCGTCCAGGAGATCGGTAGAGTCATGCATCCGGTGCTCGCCGCCGGCCAGATCGAAGGCGGCGTCGCGCAAGCGATCGGCTTTGCGCTCTACGAAAAAGTCGTTTGGAAGGACGGCCGAATGATGAACGGTCAGATGACCAATTACATCATGCCGACCTCGGTCGATCTGCCGCCGATCCGCGTGGCTTTTGAGGAGGTCCCGTATGGCTACGGACCGAAAGGCGCGAAAGGTATCGGGGAACTCCCGATGGACGGTCCGGCGCCCGCGATCCTGAACGCCATCGAAGAAGCGCTCACGGGGCTGCCGCAAGCGTCCGGCTTCGGCTGCAACGAGATTCCGTTTCTGCCGGAGTCGCTGATGAAGGTTTTGGAGAAGCATCGTGATTCAGTTTGAAGTGAACGGAAAATCCGTCACCGCGCACGCGCCGCCCATGGCGCGGCTGCTCGACGTGCTACGCGAAGAATTCAAGCTGACGGGCGCCAAAGAAGGGTGCGGCGAAGGGGAATGCGGCGCTTGCTCCGTCGTGATCGACGGACGCGTGGTGAACAGCTGTTTGATCCCGGTTGCGCAAGTCGAGGGGGCGATCATTCAAACAATCGAAGGATTTGCGATGGGCGATACGCTCCATCGTGTCCAGCAGTCGTTTCTCGAGTTCGGCGGAGCCCAGTGCGGAATATGCACGCCGGGCATGATCGTGGCCGCAGTCAATCTGCTTGAGCGTTGCCCAAAGCCCACTCACGCGCAGATTCGCGAGGGCTTGGCCGGAAATCTTTGCCGCTGCACCGGTTATACGAAAATTTTCGATGCGGTCGCGCATGCGGCGGGCGGGAAGTAACATGCGGTCGGATCCGCGGGATTACGAATGGAAGCGCCCCGCTCGGCTGTCCGACGCGCTCGCCCTGCTCGCGCGAAAGCCCGGGGAGTGGAAACCGTTCGCGGGCGGGACGGACGTCATGGTGCTCTTCGAAGCCGGCCGCCTGGAGCACCGGCGCTGGTTGGATCTTTCACTTTTATGCGAACTTCGCGAGATCATCGCGTCCGGCGAATCGATCACGATCGGCGCGGCTTCGACTTACACGGATGTTCAGGCGGATCCTGCGATTCAAAAGTATCTGCCAATGCTCGGGCAAGCCGCTGCCGAGACCGGCGCCATCGCGATTCAAAACCGAGGAACACTCGGCGGAAATCTCGCGAACGCATCTCCGGCGGCGGATTCCTCACCCGTGCTGCTCGCTTATGACGCGGAGATCGAACTGATTTCTGAATCCGGCACTCGGCGTTTTCCCTACTCGCAGTTTCACACCGGCTACAAACAAACGGAAATGCGGCCCGACGAACTCATTCGCGCGGTCCATGTGCAAAGGCCGTCTTCGTCGTGCCGTCAGCAGTTTCGCAAAGTCGGTACCCGTAAGGCGCAGGCGATTTCCAAGATTTGTTTTTCCGGTTTCACGGAGTTCGTCGACGGACGACTGAGCGATGTTCGCCTCGCGTTCGGGAGCGTGGGGCCGACCGCACTCCGATGTTTCGAAGCCGAGCGTATTTTGAACGGAAAAACTCCCGCGGAGGCCGTGAGCGCGCGCTCGTTTGCGGCGGTAGTTTCCGCGCTGAAACGGGATATCGCGCCGATCGACGATATTCGGTCGACCGGCGAGTACCGCCGGAAGGTTTCGGAGAACTTGGTTCGCGACTTCCTGGATTCGCTCTAAATGTGGAACTGGATTTCGAGAGTCGCGGAAGTGCGGGATCGCGGGGAGCGCGCCGTCTTGGTGACGCTCACGCAAAGCACCGGATCCGCGCCGCGCGAAGCCGGCGCGAAGATGCTCGTGCTCGAGAGCGGGGAGTTCGACGGCACGATCGGCGGCGGACATCTGGAGGAACTCGCACTGGCGGATGCCAAAACGATGCTCCTTGAAGACGCGCCGGCCCGGACGATCAAATATCCCCTCGGCGCCAAAACCGGTCAATGTTGCGGTGGGGTCGTCGAACTGCTTTTCGAACCACTCAACAACGGGCCGACGCTTTATCTCTTCGGGGCCGGACACGTGGGTCAGGCGCTTTGCCAAACGTTGACGGGCACGCCGTTTCGGGTCGAGGTAATCGACCCCCGGCCGGAGTGGATCCACTCGCCGGATATTCCAAAATCCGTCAAACGTCACTCCTGCGAGTGGGAAGACTTCGCTCCGGACATGCGCTGGAGCGCGACGAAGACTTACATTGCGATCATGACTCATCGCCACGACACCGATCAGGCGATTCTGGAATTCGTTCTGAAAATGCCCGCGCGTTATGTGGGTCTGATCGGAAGTCTTTCGAAACGTGGACGATTTCGCGAAAGGTTGACCGCCAAAGGGGTCGACCCGGATCGATTCGATCAGGTTCGCTGTCCGATTGGCCTCAATCTCGGAGGCAAGGCGCCGAAAGAAGTTGCCGTCAGCGTGACCGCGGAATTACTCCAGCTCCACTACGGAGCGAGGTCGCCGGTAGCGCAGGAGTAGCGGAATGAGTCAGCCCTATTTGATTTTGCTCGCAGCCGGTGAATCCACGCGCATGGGGCAGCCCAAGGGCACGCTCGATTATCACGGCCGCCCCTGGCTGGTCGAACAGCTTCGACGAGTGAGCCAGGCGGGAGTGAATCAGGTCGTTCTTGTCGCCGCAAGCGCGGCAAATGTTTATCGACAGGCGCTCGCCGCCGCCGAAATGCCCGAATCGCTCGAAGTGATCGAAGCGCTCAACCCGCGCCCGCAAGAAGGGATTTTTTCATCTCTCCTCTGTGGACTTCGGACGGGCTCCATGGACGGGCGAAGCGCGTTCGTTTTGCCGATCGACGTTCCGTGCCCCGCCCGCAGCGCGTTCGTACAATTGACTTCCGCGCTGGCGCCCGGGGTGCGGGCAGCACTCCCGACCTTTCAGCGTCGCGGCGGCCATCCCGTTCTGCTCTCGCCGGAATTCATCGCGAAACTGATTTTGATTCCGCGGAACCTTGAAGCGCGCCTCGATATTCAGCTCCACAAACTCGGTCCTTCCGAGGTGAAGCGGGTTGAAGTGGTGGATGCATCGGTGACGATGAATCTCAATACACCCGAAGAATGGCGGCTTTTCGCCGTTTGACTGTGCGGGCTTGTTTTTTTCATCATTCACAAAGTGAATCTTAAATTAGTTAGTATGCGATTGATAATCTGCAGCACTGACCGTAAAACCCCGCTTGTCCACGGAAACTCGGACGAAACATCGGCTCGACATCACAGTCGGTCGCGGCGCTCACGGAGCCAGCGCCAAACATACATAAGGGTAATTCGTATGAAAAAAGCAATTCTGTTGGCTCTCACCGTGGTTTCGATGGCTCCCGCCGCTTTCGCGGACGGCTTCATCTGCCAAACCGAAGATCGCACTTTGAACGTCACTGTTTACAATCACACGCAGCCAACCGCCGGAACGCGCAACGCCGCGGTCATGGTTCTGTCGGATCCACGCGTCTCCAACGGCCGTCGCACGATTGCCAAGTTCACGAGCGTCAAGCGCACGCTTTCAAACTCGGCCGCTCAGTATCTGGCCAAGGTCGACCTCCGCGTCTCCGAAAGCAATCGCGCCGGTGAATATGTCGCAGGCACCCGCCTCGGCTTCATCGACTCGCTCGTTCTCGACGTGGCTTTCCGCTACGGCCGCCAGGGTAATGCCGCCGGTCAATATCATCCAGCTCAAGTTACGGTCGTGATGCGTAACGGCCAGACCAACGAACTCTCCGCAAGTTGCGTTCGTTACTTGAAGAACTAGTTCCCCGCTCATCTTAAATCGTGAAACGCCCCGTGGTGGAAACACCCTGGGGCGTTTTCGCGATAAGACACCCTATGGTTTACACCCACTGATGTCCGTTACCATTTTAAAGAAAACTGACGAAGCGGCGCTCGGTAAGTCGGCGGAGCTGCGGACGGCGGTCACGCTGCTCAACTGGGAAGCGGCGTTCGCGCTGGCTTATGCGACCTGGTTCGGTCCCGCATATTTGAGCGGTCTTGCGGGCGAGGTCGGTGCGCCGATCGCAATCGTCATCCTGCTCAGCTCGTTGCCGTGGATCGGACAAGTCGCCCAGCTCTTCGCACCTTGGGGCGTACTGAACCTTCACCGGATTCGTTCGCTCAAAAAATACACCGTCGGTTTGCTCTGGATCTCCCGCTCGCTCTGGATCGTGCCGATCGGACTTGCGATCTATTGGGGAGCGCGGTCTTGGACGACGGCCAAACCCTTCCCGGTAAGCACCTGGTTCTACTGCCTCGCCTTTTGCTCAATCTGGAGCGAAATTTTCGGAAATTCCGCCAATCTGTCCTGGATGGCGTGGATCCGGGGACTCGTACCCGGTCATTTTCAGGGCCGTTTTTTCGGCAGTCGGCAACGCTTCACGATGAGCGGCATGATCACGGCCAATCTCCTCGCCGCACTCTGGGTCAGCTTCGCGCCGTACGGCTACAAGGTGGGATACCTCGCCGTCGCGATTTGCGCGGTCGTCGCGGGCGGGCTCTCGACCTGGCTGCTGTCGCACGTTCCCGATGCCGAACGGGGGATGACGGTCGCCAAATGGAGTGTGCCGCGGGCGGTGCGGGAGGCTTTCGGAAATCCGCAGTTCCGTTCCGTGATGCTATTCTTCGCAGCCTTCAATGCGGCGATCCAGTTCGGAGGAGCTTACTTTACTTACTGGTTCACGAAGGACATGAGCATTCCGATGTCGACGGTTTCGATCTGGGCGTCGCTGACGAACGTCGCCGCGATTCTCGCCGCCGTGAGATGGGGGCGGCTCGTCGATCGCGTGGGAAACGCGCCACGCGTGATGAAACTATGCGCAACCGGGATCGCGATCTCGCCGCTATTTTACGTTTGGACTCCGCAGTCGTGGTTCGTCTGGGTGGGCCCGCTCGATTATTTCACAAACGGAATCTTCTGGTCCGGCTACCTAGTTTCTTCGGCCGCGCTTCTCATGCGCGCTTTGCCCAAAGACGGATCAGCTTCGGTGGCTTACGTTTCGGTCTACTACGCGACTACGGGCGTCTTGAGTGCGATCGGCGTCTGGCTGGGAGGTCAAGCCACGGTTTGGCTGGAGTACTGGGGCGGGTTTCGCACGCTCTGGGGCGCGACAACGGTCCTACGACTCTCAGTTATTCTGGTTTTCAGCCTGATTTTAACGAAAAGCCTAAGTCCCGGGCGAGGAACGTCGCGACCGCCGCGTGGGTGAGGTGAGCTTCGACGTAAGCCTGTCCCGCGCCCGCAAAGCGCTGGCGAGTCTCGCCGCTTCGAACGAGGTCCCGGAGTTTTTCGGTGAGGTCGTCGACGCTCCCTTCGCGGAAGACGGTGCCCCCTCCCGCCCGCCGAATGAGATGGGGAATCTCGCCCGAGTCGGATCCGAGCACGGCGACTCCGCAGGCCATGGCTTCAACGAGAATGCGTCCGTACTGTTCCTTCCATGCCGGAGTGGTTCGCGAAGGCAGGGCTAAAATGTCGCAGCAGGCGAGTGTGCGGCCGACCTCAAGATGCGGAATGGCTGGAAGCCAAACCGCGCGGTTCGCACCGACGCGCGTGACGGCGGCTCGGACCTCGCCTTCCAACGGGCCGCTGCCGACGAAAAGAAAGCGGGCGTGCGAGTCTTCCCTGACCAGTCGCTCCATCGCCTCAATGAGATCCCCAATTCCTTTCTCCGCGGTAAGCCGGCCGAAGTAGCCGATCACGACCGCGTCCGCGGCAGCGAGCGCGGGACTGAGATGAGTCCGGAGCACGGCTCGGGGCGCCGGGTCCAGCCTCGTGAAGAGAACCGGATCGTAACTGTGGGGGAGAAATCGAATCGACTTCCCGTAATTTTTCCCGCGCAGCACGTCACCTACTTCGTCCGCTACGACGTAGGCATGATGCGAACGCGCGTGAACAAAACGTTCGATCCAGGGGAAAGGGGGCGGAAGCTTCTTTTTCAAATTCTGCTTCGTGAAGAAACTGATTTCGGAATCGCCGAAAGCGACCGTCGCCTGAAGCGCGGCCAGACTCCACGGTTCTTCGTCAATAAACACATGATCCGGGCGGAATTCCCGGGCCAGGGCACGCAATCGCTTGCGATAAAAAAACAGCGATCCGTTTCCGGACAAAAGTGCGGGCACGGGAATCACGCGCGTACCGGCGTCAGATTCGGCGGGGGAAAAACGAAGGTCTTGGATCAGGTCGCCGCGCCAAGCGGTCGGCACGATGAGGGTGATCTCGACGTCTGCAAGACGCGTCATTTCGTGGAACAGCGCTCGGTTCACTTCGAGAACGCCGGCGTGGGAGAGGGCTAAAAGCCGCTTCATGTGATCTGAGAGTAGCATCGCCCGGACCGCTCGGCAGATCCTTCCACCGTCAAAATCCCGTCTGATTACTTCTTAACAGGGCGAGAGCCCTCGCCCGATACGTAGACGAGGCAATGTAAGGGTTTTTTGGGTTTTTCAAGGAGGAAGATGTTCACCAAGGTCGGTGAGCGACAAATTGGTTTTTCATTGATTCGCGTGAGTGCGTGGGCACTCGTGTGTGCGCTCGCGTGCGCGGTGCTGGACTGCGCGCCCGCCGAAGCCGCGCAAGGTTGGTTTTGGAAACGTAGAGGCGCACGCAAGGTCTGGGGAGTTTCGGTCGAAGCCGGCCTGCGCTACGAAACGCATTATAATCGCGAGACTATGATCACCACCGTGCCTGGCACGATTCTCGGCGAAATTCAGATGACATTCTGGAACCGAAACAACTACGGCATTTACGTCACGGCCGGCAAGTCGGTCGCGCAGGCGGACACGACGATCATCGGTGGCGGCCTCAAGCTTCCCTTCCTCACGCTTTCGGGTTCGAGCGGAGGAGTCTCGGGAATTTCGATGATGCTCGTCGCGGATCTCGTGCAATACACGACCGCCGATCCGGTCCTGCCGCAAATCTACGATCCCTCGCAACTCACGGTTCGGTACGGGGGCGCGATCCACTGGCGATTCGGCAAGACGGGACTCTTTCTCGATACGACCATGATGGTGCACAGTGTTTCGGACAACTTCTTTATCGCTCCGCTCGTGGGACTGGGTTTCCACTTTTGAAGCGTCGCCTCGCGTTCGTCATTCATGATTTGAACTCCTGGGGCGGCCATGACCGCTCGACACTCGAAGTCGCGCGCAGACTGAGTCACCGGTTCCCCGTTGACGTCTGCTCGTTCACGCTCGAGGATCCGATGGGGCTTGAGCGCTGGGGAGACGTGCGGGTTTTCAAAGTGAAGCCGCACGTTCGGCACCCGGTTGTCGTCAAGTCGACGCTTTTTTACGGAGCGTCGCTGGGCGCGTTGTCCTGGATGCCTCGGATTAAAGGTGAGCCGCGACCGCTGATTCATGCGACCGGAGCTTGCTCGCTCTTGAGTGACGTCGTGCAGGTGCAGTTCGTCAATGCCGCTTGGAAAGCCGCTCGTTCGGAACTGGACGCCGACCTGGTTCGAGCACCCCGGGCGCGGACGATTTCCCGAACGCTCCGGGCTCGGTTGAAGTCGGGATTGATCGAGTCCTACCACGAAGGCATGCTCGCCTATCAGATCGCGGTCGAACGGCGAGTTTACACCGGCGAAAAAACTTACATCGCGATCGCTCACGGAGTCGCCCGCGAGCTCCGCCAATGCTTCGGGCTCACGAAAAACATTCACGTCATTCATCACGGAGTCGACGCCACGCAGTTTCATCCGAGCGCGGGGGAAACGGAACGCACCGAGCGGGAGCGTCTGCGGGCGTCTTGGAACGTGCGCGCGGATCAGCTCGTATTGCTTTTTGTCGGAGCTTTCGAACGCAAGGGTCTGGCGGTTTTGATCGATGCGCTCGGCAAGATGGAGCGTTCAGTCTCGGATCGGGTGAAGCTAGTGGCGGTCGGAAGCGGAGACCGCGAGGCGTTCGGCGAACGGGCCCGCCGGCTCGGAGTGGGAAACCGCCTGGTTTTTACCGGGCATACGCGCGAGGTGGAAAAGCTTTATCGCGCGGCTGACCTCTTCGTGATTCCCACTTTGTACGAACCGTTCGGTCTGGTCATTCTTGAAGCGATGGCCACCGGGCTCCCGGTTCTCGCTTCCCGGCTTGCGGGGGCGAGTGAACTCATCGTGGCGGGCGAGAACGGCGCGCTCCTCGAGCAGCCCACGAGTTCTGACGAGATCGCGCGCGAAATCGCGAAACTGGTCGCCAGCGACGGATTACGCGGGAAGCTTGGAAGCGCTGCCCTCCGAACTGCGACGGCGCGCAGCTGGGATCAGGTCGCCGAGGAGTACGCGGAAGTGATCGCGCCGCTGCTGCAGGGGCGCCGATGAAGCCGTTGCGTATTTTGGCGACCGCCTACGATTATCGGCCAAAGCTCGGTGGAGTCGCGACCTGTTCGTTTGAACTTTTTGCGGCGTTGGCGCGACAAGAGAATGTCCAGCTTCTCGTCATGGCGCGAGCCCAAGCGGGGGACCGCGCCTTTGACTCCCACGGACTGTTTGAAACCCGCCGTCTCGCGCTTCCGCACGAAGCGGCGATGTCTATCCCAGCCTTGTCCGCCTCACTGATGCGTGAAAGTCTGCGGTTTCGTCCCCATGCGGTCCTCAATATGCTTTGGATGCCGGGCGGGGTCGCGTCGCTGCTCAGCTCGCCGCTTCGAGGCTGCCCGTATTTCGTTTTCGCGCATGGCGTGGAAGTACTGGAGAGCCGTCGAAACTTTCGGAAAAAAGTGCGCAAAGCTTTGTTCTCGCCGCTCAAAGCTCGTGTTTACGGAAACGCGGCTTCGATCTTTGCGGTGAGTCGGTACACCGCCGATCGGGTCATCGAAAATTGCGATGTCGCCCCCGAGCACGTTCGCGTCGCGCGAAACGGGGTGGATCCCTTCGCCTTCAGTCCAGCGGACCCGGCGGCTCACGAGACGACGTCGGCGGCGGGCATCCTTGAGCGACATGGACTTCGAGGTAAACGGATCTTTTTGACGGTGACCCGGCTTGAATCCTACAAAGGCGTGGACCGTTGCATCTCCGCGTTTCGCCGCGTGGCCGCGTTGGACCCCGACGCTCGCTACGTGATCTGCGGTACGGGACCGGATCGTCCCCGCTTGGAAGCCCTCGCTCGTCACTATCGAGTGGCGGATCGAGTGATTTTCGTCGGCGCAGTGGTGCATGGGGACCTTTTGAGCTGGTACCGGGCATCCCATTGCTTTGTGCTCATGACTCGCGAAGCGCTTGAGGAACCCAATGTTGAAGGGTTCGGTCTGGTGTTTTTGGAAGCCGCCGCCTGCGAAGTTCCATCGATCGGGGGGCGCAGCGGCGGTATTCCTGACGCCGTCGTGGAGGGTGAGACCGGCTGGCTCGTGGATCCGCACGATGATGCGGCCATCGCGAACGCGATGATCGAGTCGTTGCGGAGTGCCGAAGAAACCCGACGTCGCGGGATCAACGCGCGACAGCGTGTCTTGCGGGAACTGACCTGGGATCATATGGGTCGGTTCGTGTTGGAGGAGATTCGCAAGCATGTGCGGAATTAGCGGGGTTTATCTTTCGCCCGGCGACGCGGCAGCGCCCGGCAGCGAATTCGCGCTGCAACGGCAACTTGAGAAAATGGCGGATTCGATCGCATTTCGCGGACCGGATGCGAGCGGCTATTGGACGCGGGGTCGCCTGGGGCTGGCGCATCGCAGACTTAAAATCATCGATCTGTCGGACGCGGCAAACCAACCGATGTTCCTTCGTGGCGGTGAATCGGCCGGTAAGCTCGGAGTGGTTTTCAACGGCGAGATTTACAACTTTCGGGAACTGCGAGCGGAACTTCAAGGACTCGGGGCGCGATTCACGACCGCCAGCGATACGGAGGTGATTCTGCATGCCTTCGCGAAGTGGGGCGAGGCCAGCTTTTCGCGATTCAACGGGATTTTCGCGTTCGCCTTGGTCGACCTTCGCCCCGAAACGCCTCGACTCTGGCTCGTCCGCGATCGCTTCGGGGTGAAGCCGCTTTTCTATGCGTCGCAATCCGGGCGCATGGCGTTCGCATCGACGCTCCGGCCGCTGCTCGAGCTGGACTGGGTGAGCCGGGATCTTGATTCGACGGCGGTATTTCACTTTCTGAAGTTCAGTCACGTGCCCGGCGAATCGAGCATTCTTCGATCCGTCCATCAAATCGCTCCCGGTACGGCACTTTGTTTTGATGGCACCCATGAACGGAGTCACCGGTACTGGGACCCTTTCAGCCTTTCCGGCGCGGCCAAGGATGACCGACTTGACGAAAAAAGCGCGCTGCTTGAGTTGGAAGGAATTCTGAAGCGGGTAGTGGCGCGCCAGTCGTACGCCGACGTGCCAGTCGGAATGTTTCTGAGCGGCGGGATCGATTCGAGTCTTTTGACTTGGGCGCTCGTGGAATCTCGGGGTGATCCAGCCTCGGTGGAGACGTTCACGATTGGATACGACGAAGCGGAATTTGACGAAACGCCGCATGCCGAAGCCGTGGCAAAGCAGCTGGGGACGAAGCACCGCACGTTGCGAGTACGCTCCGAAGACATGATCGATCTGATTCCCGATATTCCTACCTGGTTTGACCAGCCGTTTGCCGATCCTTCGTTGCTTTCGAGTTTGCTGCTTGCGCGTTACGCCCGTCAAAGCGTTACCGTCGCGCTCGGTGGCGACGGGGGTGATGAGTTATTCTTCGGATATTCGTATCAAAAAGCGCTGCTGCAAATTGAACGGCTCGCCGCCGTCCCGACAAGTCTTCGCCGCGCGGCTTTCAGCCATATTTCTCAGACGGTGGGGCACTTCAGCCATCGGGGCCAAAAGCTTCTGGAGATCTTGCAGTTCGAAAACCAGGCTGAGCTGTTTCAATATTTCGTCGGCACGATCGGCCCGATGCGGATGGATCATCTTCGTGACTTGGTCACTCTTCCGCTCGAGACGGGTCGCGCGCCATTTCAGACGGTTTTGGATGAGATCCAGCCGCTCAAGTGGGAAGAAAAAATCCAACAGGTCTTCGTGCGGACGTTTCTGGTCGACACCGTGCTTGCCAAGACGGATCGGGCGGGCATGGCTTTCGGCCTGGAGGCGCGAGTCCCGTTTTTGGATGACGAGCTTGCGGATTTTTCATCAAGAATTCCTTTCCGGATGAAATACGCGCAGGGGAGCACCAAATCGCTATTACGGAAGCTGGCCGCAAAGAAGCTCTCCAACCGCGTCGCGCTTCGTCCGAAGCAGGGCTTCAGCATTCCACTTCGGGAATGGCTTCGCGGTCCGATCGGTTATTTGCTCGACGAATATCTGAATCCGGTTCGTCTCCGGCGTGAAGGGGTGTTGCACCCGGAGGGCGTTCGCGAATTGGTGCGCGCGCATCGGAGCGGTAAACGCAATCATTCGCATCTTTTATGGTCGCTGATTTCCTTGCAGATGTGGAAGGAACGCTATGCCGCGTGAAGGTTCGCGCGAAGTCTGCCTTTACGCGGCGGCCACCCATCTCGGTGGCGCGGAGCGAAGTCTGCTTGAGACCGCGTGGGGTTTACATCAACGTGGACCGAACGCTCCGTATCGGCCATACGTCCTGTTACCGCGCGCGGGCGGTCCCTTGCAGCATGAACTCGAAACCGCCGGCATTCCGTTCGGTGTCCTTTCGATTCCCGATCCGTTTTACCGCATGTCTCGCGGGGCCAAGTGGCGCGCGGCCCTCCAGGCGATTGCCTCCGTGCACTCGGTCTGGGCTTATTTAAACGAAGCCGTGGAATTGCTCGAGGCGCGCGGGACCGCGTTGATCCATTCGAACGGAATCAAGTGCCATCTCCTTTCCGCTTTCATCGGACCGCGCGCCGGGATTCCCGTTCTCTGGCACCTTCGCGACATTATCGGCTCGGATCAGGAATGGGTGAGGAGCGGCCTGCAGCGGCTGCAAAAGCGGTCAGGCGCCGGAGTGATTGCCAATTCGCGGGCGACCGCCCAGGCGTATCGAACGGATCACGGATCGCGGGAAGCCCGCGTCGACGTGATTCATAATGGGATCGATCCGATTCGTTATCATCCGCTGCCCAATCGGCGCTTCAACGAGAAACTCGATCTGGCGCCGGGAGTGCCGATCATCGGAATCGTCGGCGTGATTGCGCGGTGGAAGGGCCAATCGGAATTTCTACGCATGGCCAGGCGCCTGTTGGATCAGGGATTGAAAGCGGGCTTCGTCATCATCGGCGACGAGATTTACGATACCGGCGCGGAGCGCGGATTCACAGCGGAGCTCAAGGCGGAAGCCATGCGCCTCGGCCTCGTCCCGCACCTGTACTTCGCAGGTTTCGAAATTGACCCGGTCGCCGCGCTCAACGGGCTCGATATACTGGTGCACGCGTCGCTCAGGCCCGAGCCGTTCGGACGAGTGATTATCGAAGCCATGGGCTGCGGAGTCCCGGTCGTCGCCGCGCGAGGGGGCGGCGTGCCGGAGCTGATTGAAGACGGGATCAGCGGAGTGCTTCATAACCCGGGCGATGTTCCAGCGCTCGCGGAGGCGGTCGTGAACCTCCTGACAGACTCCGACCGCCAAGAGCGCATCCGCATCGCGGCCCGCGAACGCTTTCTGACTCACTTCAGCGCCGACCGGACTTTGCGCCTGATCGAAGAGTGCTACGATCGCACGACGGGACGGGACGCCGTTGAATCCCCGGTCGTCGCGCGTGCGGACTCCGCTTCGGAATAAATGCTCTCATAGCCGTCTAACATCCGGTCCAAGGTGAATCGCTCGCGAAACCGAATAGCGCCGTTAGCGCCCAGTTCCGCCGAGAGCATGGGGTTTTCGACGATTTTTTGAATCGCTTGGCTCAGGGCTTCGCGGTCGCCGGGGGGGACGAGCAGGCCCGTGCGGCCGTCATCGACGACTTCCGAAACGCCGGTATCGAGCCGGGTCGCGATGGTCGCGCGCCCGCAAGCCATCGCTTCCAGCAGAACGACCCCGAAGGCTTCGTTTTCCGAAACCGACGGTAAAACCAATGCCTGCGAGGCATGCAAATAAGCTTTGAGTTCCCCCGCCGACTCCACGCGCCCTTTGAAGATAATGCGGCCACCGGCCGAGCCCGCAACGGCGCGCGTCTCGAGTTCCGGGCGGAGCGGCCCTTCGCCGATGACGATCAACGAAGTCTCCTTCGCTGTCTCCATCGCGTCGATCAGAAGATCCAATCCTTTGTAACCGACGAGGCGGCCGACGAAGATTACGAAATTTCCGTAACGCTCGAATATCTCCGCCGACCTCCGGCGAGTTTCCGCGTCGATGGAAAATCGCTCAGGCGGCAAGCCGAACGGGACCACGCGAGTGCGCTCGGAAATCTCCCGAAGAAGCGGTGAGGAGCGCCGCAGATTTTCAGAGGCGGCGACCACAGTTCCGGCCCGGGCGAGCAGACGAAGAATGAGCGGCCGATAAAGGGGCAGGAGCGCCTTTTGGCGGACGACGTCGCTATGATAGGTGACCACATCGGGGCGAATTCCCAGCGCGAGCAGCGATGCTTCGGCGATGGGATTCGGGGAATGCAGATGAACGATGCGGCTTTCGAGGGCGAGGCGGCGAAGAGCCCCGGGCAAGGTCGGCGTGAGGGGTTGCGAAAAAAGCGTCGAGACTTTCGGGACTCGAATCACTTTCACGCCGCCGATGGTTTCTTCGGTAGCTGCGAACGTACCGCGGAATCGATCCGTCGCGCAGAGCACGGTCACGTCGTGGCCGCGTGCCACCAGGCCTTCACTCAAGTCGCGCAGGACGCTTTCAATTCCGCCGTGGGACGGGAAGTAGAATTTTCCGATCTGTAGAATTTTCACGGAACGATTACGCTGACTTTGGGCAGTGATACGGAAACCAGTAGCTGCTCGATCATCGGTCTCGCACAGCGCCAGTCATAACGCTCGCTCACCGTTTTTGCGGCTCGCTCGCCCATCTCGAGCCTCAACGCGGGATCTCTCAGCAGTCGCGCGATCGAGGAAGTGAAAGTGTCTGCCTGATCAGCGATGCAGATATCGTAAAATGGAGCGAGGACAAGACCCTCCGCGCCTTTGCCGGTACTGACGACGGGTCTGCCGGCCGCCATCGCTTCGAGAATTTTGAGTCGGGTTCCGCCGCCCGAACGGATCGGGACGAACACCACCGCCGCGTCTTGCAGGTGCGGAAGAATGGAAGGGGGGTTCGCGATCACTTCGACCCCTTGATTGCCCAGTCGCACGAGCAGGTCATCGGACGGATTTGCGCCGGCGACGACGACGCGCGGGGTCTGGTCCCCTAGCGTCGCGCGAAGCCGTGGCAGCACCTCATACGCGAACCAATGCAGGCCTTCGATGTTCGGGTAATAGTTGAGCGTGCCCGGAAAAAACAGCGTGGTCCCCGCCTTTTCCCTGAGCGGTGCATACGTGGGTGAATCGATCGCGTTCGGAATGACGTGAATCGGCGCCTTGGGCGCGATCCGGTGCAGGCGCGAGGCGTCGATCTCCGAAGTCGCGACTACGGCATGAGAAGATTCGCAGAATTTTTCCTCGTAGTACGCGCACTGTGCGGCTATCAAAGTTTCCGGCCAATGGCGCATCGAGGAGACGGCGGCATTCATGAGAATGCTGCTTTCGACATTGTGCTCATCCAAGATCACTCGATAACCGAGCGATCGGGCGAGGGGAATGTATTGAGCCATGGCGAGGCGGGAAATCCACAGAATGCGATTTGGCTCGGCCCGTTCGCGAAGCGCGGCTTCCATCCGGCGGCTGTAGCCGTTCACCACGTAAGGACGCATCGGATAGAGGACGCGCTTCCAAATCGGAGGACGATCGCGCGTGATGAAGCTCACGTTTTCGTCTTGGGATTCGTCAGGCAATACGCTCGCGGTCTCGAAGCAGAGCACATCGACCATTTCGCGTTCCCGGAGCAAGCGAATCATCTGCGCGTCGCGCAGCTTGCCGCCGCCGGAGGGGGGATAAGGAGATTCGCTGGTGAGGAAGAGGACCGACATGATTCGAACTTTAGGATAACATGAGACAATGTACCGGAGCTACGAACACGACTCGGTGGAGGCAAGTTTATCGGATCCGTTTTTCCTGGCCCACGTGTCCCGTTACTATTATGCCGCTTCGAAAATTCAGGGACGGGAGGCCGTGCTCGACGTGGCCTGCGGCAAAGGTTACGGCTCGGCGGTATTGGCCTTGAGGGCCGGATCGGTTCTGGGGGTCGACCTTAACGAGGAATCGCTCCGAATCGCTCGCGAAACTTACGTTCGGGCCAATCTGGCGTTCGAAGCGCATGATGTGACACGGGCCGAAAGGTTGGGCGCCGCCGGCCGAAAATTTGACCACATTATCGCGTTCGAGGTGATTGAGCATTTGGCGCCGGAGCTGACGGACCCGTTTTTGAAGGGACTTAAGACCTGCCTGAATCCCAACGGCCGACTCTGGCTCAGCACTCCAAATCACGCTGTCGTCATAGCGAGCGGCGTCGAAGTCCCTGATTTCCACATCAATAATTTCACGGCGCGCGCCTTTCGCAAGAAAGTACTCGAGCATTTTCCTAACTCGATGTTCCTCGGACAGTATCGTCGGCAAGGCGGCCTTCGGGATCTCGCCTTCCGCTGGGATCGCTGGAATCTTCGGCACCGACTCGGACCGATCAAGCGTCAGCTTTTGCGCTCACCTGAGGCCTCGCCGGCCGGGCCGCAGGCGCCGGCATGGAAGCCCGAGCGCATGCCTCCCGAAGTATCCGAGTACGAGTTCGAAGAGGAAGTTTTCCCGCAGGCGGGACTGATCCTTTCAATCTCGTTGGGGACTTGAACTAGAGCTGAAATCCGGCCGCGTCGGAATCTGATTTGAACGTTCGAATCGTTTCCATGCTCATCTGATACGGGGATTTGCCGCCGAAGCCGGAAGCCTTTTTCACGACGTCGGCCGGAGCCGTTATGATTTTGCAGCCCGCCTGTTCGGCTTGGACGATGTTGTAAGCTTCGCGCGTGCTGGCCCAGAGACACTCAATGTTTTTGTCGGTCTCGGCGCACATCGCGGAGGCGCCGAGCGCGAGGGGCATCGGGTCGAGGCCGATGTCGGCCAGACGACCGACGAAGATTGAGGCGATCGACGGCGCGCCGCCTTTGAGCGCCAAACAGGTTTCCCAAACTTGCGTGAGCGTGAAGAGCGCCGTGACGTTCAACTTCACCTTCGCGTTCGTGAGTTCGCGAATGAGGGGGGCCGCGGATTCACCCTTCGTATTCATGATCGGAACTTTGACATAGAGCTGATCACCCGGCTTCTCCCAGGATTTGATCTCCAGCGCCTGGGCCCGCATCGTCGGAAAATCGTCGGCAAAGACTTCGAACGAGATCGGTTTGCCTTTGACGTGCGTCAGGATCTCCTGACAAAAGGCCCGATAGTCTTTGACCCCGGATTTCCGCATCAGGCTCGGGTTCGTGGTGAAACCTTGGACGAGGGAGTTCGCGGCCATCTCGATGATGGCGGAACGATCGGCCCCATCGAGGAAAATTTTGATTTTCATGATGAAGAGACCACTACCGGGGTTTGCGGGAAGACTCAAGTCGGGTCGTCATTTCGGCGGCAATTCGCGCCCATTCAAAGCGGGCTTGATAGGCTCCCAGACCTTCGGCCGCGAGCGCGTGGCGTCGCGAGGGGGTTCTTATCAGTTCCAGCGCGGTCCGGGCGAACCCCGCGGCGTCCTTGACGTCCACGAGTGCGCAGAATAACTCCCAGCGTGCCGTGGGGTCCGTGAACGGCCCGCGAGTCGTAAGTACGGGGCAGCCATGGGCGAGCGCCGCCATCACGCTTCCTCGCCGGGTGGACACTCCGTCCAAAAACGGCGCGAGCAGGAGTGTGGCGCGAGAAAGGTGCCCGGAAACTTCGGCCGGAGTCAGATATCCCAGCGCTTCGGTACCGGGGGGGCCGTCGTTCACGCCGACCAGGAGCAGGCGCGTGTCCGGGATTTCCGCCTGGACAGTTTGGAGCGCGCGAAAACAATATTCGGAGAGACGGGTCGGGTGGGCGGAACCGAACTGGAGAAGCGTCGCGCTTTCGCGCGGGGTCGCGAGATCCGGCGCTACGTCCGGTTCGATATTGGCCCCGACCGGCAGCCACGAGAATCGCTCCCGGCGCTTGGGATGAAGCTTTTGATAGTCGTCGCGAAAACATTCGTTGGTGAAAAACACGTGATCGCTCGCGAGCACGAGCGCTCGAAAAATGGCCCACTGCGGGCCGCCCACCAGAAGTTGGTCGACCGTCAGGCCCACCGGATAGTGGCGTTCATGCGCCGTCAGCGCGACTGGCGCCCCGGTCCGCTCCCGAAGCCACGCGATCCAGGCCGGCAGCAAGGGCTGGATCCCGTAAAAATGGGGCGCATAAAGATAAGGCGTGTACTGCACCGAAATCGCGTCCGGTCGGAAGTCGCGAATTTCATCCGTGATCGAGCCGAGCCGCGCCGGACGCCAGGGATAGGGGCGGGTGGAGATGCGGACGCGAGGCGCGGCGTCCGCAAGCGGCGCGACCCGGGCGGTCGCGACGAGCACTTCATGTCCGGCTTCAGTCAATGCACGGGCTAGGCGAGCGGTGTAATCACCCACCCCGCATCGGTCCGGTGGGTAGTGAGGGCTGACGATCGCAAGTCGCATGAGAAGTTTCGCGAAAAGCGCCGGTTACCGGTTCACTTGATTGCCGAGCACGATGCCCGCGAGCACTACCGAAATGATGCTTCCGATGAAACCCACGGTCTGCGCCGTATTGTTGTTGATGGTCGGGCGATAGCGCGGAATCACGACGATGTCGTTCGCTTCGAGCTGCGGGCTCTTCATACCCGGCTTTCGCATGAGTTTATCAACGTCGATTTCAATGATTTGTTCCTGTGCCTGCGAGCGGCGTTTGATCACGACGTCCTCAAGTTCGGCTTCCGCCGTCGGGCCGCCGGCTAGAGAGAGGAGCGTGACGAGATCAGTTTTGACCGGTATGTGGTGAATTCCCGGCTTCCCGACGGCGCCCCAAAGATTAATGGGCATCAGCACCGCGCCCGGAAAATTGCCGGATACGAATTCATTGCCGCCCGAACTGCCGGGATTATCCGGGTTCGCGAGCGAGAGAGATCCTTCGAGGGCCCGCGCGGAGGCGGCGTGCAGAAAAAAGCAGCCCAGGGCGAGGACGGCGTGGGCAACGACGCGCTTGCGGCTCGATCGTTTCATCCGGTCAGGATAGCACGAAACTCAGCCGACTTTGCGGCGAGTGAGGCTTTCTTCAAAGCGGGCGAGCTCTTGCTTGATATCGACGCCCTCACCCAGATCCGGCATTTTCTGCCCAGTGATCGGGTAAACGTAGGAGTGGACCTCGTGAACTTCCCAGACGTTGTTGAGCAATCCGAAGATGGGTCGATGCGTGATCTGGTAAATCTTTTGCAAAGCCATGAGGACGGAATGTTTTTTCGTCTTCCGGAAGCTCGCGGCCAGAATCACGATGTCCGCAAGATTGGCGATTACGGAAGCGTCGACCACGGCCACCGCGGGCGGCGAGTCAATTACGATGTAATCGTAGTTCGCGCGCAGATATTCGAGGAGGACGCGAAATTTTTCATTCGCGATCAGTTCGGAAGGATTGGGCGGAGCCCAGCCGGCGGGCAGAATATCGAAGCCGGGCGCCCAGTCTTTGATGAGCACGTCTTGGAGCGATGCCTTGAGGGTGAGGAGAGAAGTGAGGCCGTCGGCTTCCTGATAGCCGAAGAGCCAGGGTGCGGAAGCGTTCCGGAAGTCGCAGTCGACGAGCACCGTCTTCTTTTCGAGCTGCGCGAGGCTAACCGCGAGATTGGCGGCGACAAAGGTTTTTCCGTCGCCTCGTTCGGCGCTCGTGATTGCGATGATCTGCGCTTTTTTTCCGTCGGTCGAGCGAATGTGTGAAAGCTGCGCGCGGACGTGCTTGAACGCCATCGCCTCCGGTGACTCGGGTTTGGTTTTGCAGATCAGGAGATCCGGACGGTAGGTGCGCCCGCCGAGAGTTTTTCGAATCGGCGATCCTTCGACGTGCGGTATCGAGCCCAGGGTCTGAAGTTCGTAATTTTCGAGGTCCGAGCGATGCTTGACGGTCGGGTCGATCGCTTCGAGTACGAATGCGGCAACGCCTCCGAGGAAGAGACCGACGAGAAGCGCGAAAAGAATTTTCACGACTAATAGCGTGCGCGGTACGGGAGCCGGCATCTCCGCCCGCTCGGCGACGCGGATATGACTCTGAAGGGCGACCTGCTGAATCTCGACTTCCTGGAGTTTCTTTTTGAGCGACGAATAAAGTTCGAACTGAAGGTCGACGTCGCGGGTGAGTGTGAGGAGAACCTGTTCGTCTTCCGGTAGCGACTCGAGCGACTTGAGAAGCTCCAGGCGTTTGCGGTCAATCGTCGAAATTTTAGCCTGTAAAGACCGGTTTTCGGCTTGCAACAGCACGGCTTTGGAGCGGGCAGTCTGCAAATTGATGGCCGGCTCCTGCACCGTCTCCGCGGACTGTTCGCCGCCGCCATCGAGGTTTGTCTTCAGCTGACCGGCGAGCCGATCAATCTCGGTATTCACTTCGCCCATCTGCCAGGACTCTTCGCTGTAGCCCTGCGCTTGCATCAGGACTTTTTTCTGTCTCAGATTGTCGAGCTGCTGTCGAAGCCCTTGCGCCATTTCCGCCTTGGTGCTTTGCAATGCCTTCGAGCCCTGCGCGATGATGTTGCGTTCGCTCTTGGCGAGCGCTTCGCTGTAAAATTTGATCAGTCGGTCGTTCTCTTCAAATCGGATTCGCGTGTTCGCGAGTTCGCTTTCGATCGATCCGAGTTTGGACGCGAACGCAGCCTGCTCGGCGTTGATGGAGATGATGTTGTGCTTGCGCTTGAACTCCACGAGCGAAAGTTCGCTTCGCTTGAGGCGTTCGGTCGTCGCCTCGAGCTGACTTTGAATGAATTTTTTCACCTCGGACACTTCGTTGTAATCCCGCTCGCCGATTTTGCGGATAAAGACTTCCGCCAAAGTATTGGTCAGAATCATGGAGGTGAGGGGATCGAGCGTAGTCACCATGATGCGGATTCCGTCCGGCCGGACTTCCATCGCCGCGGTAACCGATTGAATGATGAGAGCGAGTTGCTCCACGGGCACCAAGACGGGCTCCGGCTTGGACTCCAGTTGCCGTTGGTTGGCGCCGAAGTTGGTGGCGAGAAAGTGCCGCCAGAACTTCTTCCTTCCGAGCGCCATCTCATGCGGCGCGGTTAGATCTAGGCGATTGTAGTTCTCCTGGAACTTCAGATTTTGCGCGGCGGCGAGGAAGAACTCGCTCGAGCCGAGGTAGTTGAGGTACTTCTGAATCCGTTCGCTGTCGTCGATGGAATACATGCCCATCGAGCTGATGTTGGCGATCGCCATTTGCATGGCGCTGGATTCTGCCTTCTGAACGTTCATCGTGGTCTGAGCGGTGAACAGAGGAACGTAAAAAATTTGACGAAAAATCGCTCCGGCCACCGTCAGCACCGTGAAGAAATACACGAGTTTGCGACGGAGCCGCAAAACTTGAAAGAGTTCGGTGAGGTGAAGTCCTTCGACCTTGGTCATTGCCCCAAGCCTATCGGCACGGACCCTGTGTCACTGTAGGGCAAGATGTGCAGCGGGGATGCCCTGAGCCTTCCACATTCCGGCTACATTCTTAGCTTCGGGAGGCCGAAACGCTTGATGAGACGATGGATTTTCTACGACTACATACAACCGCGTTCATTCCGAGCCTGATCGCCTCCTGGGCGATCACCTTCGGCGCGCGCGCGCTCGCGAAACGTTTGGGCGTCATCGCGCGCCGCAATTCACGGAGACGGCACGAAAAGGACACCCCGCTCCTCGGCGGTACCGGGATTTACATCGTCTTGATGGGGCTTCTCGTTTGGTTCGCGTATTCCGGCTACTCGCTTCGCACACTCGGTTGTTTTGCCGTCGCGATCACTTTGATTTATGGAATCGGAGTCATCGATGACGTTCGCGAGCTGACGGCCTGGCCGAAATTCATTGCGCAGTTCACGGCCGGGGCGCTCATTCTCGCGTCCGAGCCGGCGCTGCCGCCGATCCTGTCTTCGATCGGGCTCCCCGACTGGGTCGCCGCCGTCATTCTTCTCTTTTGGATCGTCGGCGTCACGAATGCGATGAACATGATTGACGGACTCGACGGACTTTGCGCGGGAACCGGCGCGATCAGCTCGATCACGCTGATGGCGGTGCTCTATTCATTGACCGGCGCGACCGGGGCCAATCAAGCGTTCACGTCCATCATGGCCGCCGGCCTAGCCGGCGCTTGTTTGGGTTTCCTCTGGCATAACTTTTCGCCCGCTCGGATCTTTCTAGGAGACTCCGGCAGTTTATTGATCGGATTCGTGCTCGCCGCGATCAGTGTCAAAGTGGAGATCAAGCGTTCCTTGCTCGTTTCCCTCAGTGTTCCGATCATGCTCCTGGGAATACCGCTGATGGATATTGGTCTATCCATCCTTCGTCGGCAGCGGCGCCGGCGCTCCATCTTCAGCGGGGATCGAAGTCATATCCACCATCGGCTGCAGCAGATCGGGATGAGCCCGAAGTCCGCGGTGTTTCTGCTTTGGGGCGCGGCCGCATATCTCGGCGTGGCCGCCTATATTCTGGCCCAGGTCGAACACCGCGAAATGCTTTATATCTACGCGCTATTTTTCCCGTCGCTCGTTTTCTGGCTCGGAATGCTCTGGTTTGTCGAGCGCCGGCTTTCGTTCCAGACCGCCCGCTTCAGCCAGCTTTTTCTGAAGCAGGAGTACGGCCCATTGGACGACCGCGAGGCGCTTCTCCATTATTTCGCCAAGCAGGTGGCCGCGCACGAGGCTTTAGGGACGACGTTCTGCCTGATTTCGATCGATTGTCAGGACGCTCTCATGGAACTCGCCCATGAGCGTCCCCAGCGGGTGGTCGCCTTCTACATGGACCTGTACGCCATTTTCCGTAGTCGGATGCGGACCTCGGATTACCTGGGTCGAATCGGCGACGAGCGGTTCGTGGCGATCTTGCCATCGGCCAAACGGGGGGACGGCATCATCCTCCATCTCCGGGATCGCGTTCGGGAACTGCATGCGGCCTATCAGGTCTTCCAGGGTCATCCTGACCGTCCGGAAGGATTTAGGATACTGACTTACCCGAAAGACCGATCCAAGATTTCGCAGATTCTAGACGGCGCCCGGGATCGATCCTATCAAGCCGCCTAATTCCTTGATTATTACTTGACCAAGTGCCTTTGAAATGGGAAGCCCTGTCCGCATATGACGCATCGCTTCCGCGCGCCATTTCGGGCTTTATCTTTACTCCTTTGCGTTACGTCGCTCACGGCCTGTTTATTCCAGGAACAACCTCCGGCTCCCGGCCAGGAATGCGGGATCGAGCAGGACCAAACCGATTCTTTCATGGCCCGAATGAACGTGAAGAACGGCCCTGTTCGCGTCTCCATTGACTCCCGGTTCACCACCGGGGGCGATTTTGCAGTGAGCGGGATTTCCAGCGCGATCGAAAAATGGAACTCTTTCAGCCGTGCTTCGCTTGGGTTCAATCTTTTCGAAATCGAACAAAACGATTTTTCCGAAGCCGGCACGACTCCGTCGGGCGAAGACGAATGTGATTTCGGCGGATCGTCGGATTCAAGTTTCCGAATCGTGCGGGAAGATTCGATTTCGCGCTGGCGGGCCCTCGGCTTGGTGAGCAGCTCGAGCGGTTCGGTGGTTCCAGGAGTCACGGCCCGATGCTCGACCGGCGGACGTCTCAATAAGCAGGTGGTTCTCATCAACACTCGCTTCACCGACTCACGCCAGTTCAGCAGCGTCGTCCTGCATGAACTCGGTCACGCAATCGGACTCGACCACAGCTGCGAAGGCGGAGCCGGCTCGGCGACGTTCAAAGGCTGCACCGGGCTCTCGTCAAATCATCCATACTACGTCGCCGTGATGTTCCCCATTTTCCGGGTTTCGGCCCCCGGCTCCAGCGGAACCGATATCAAGCAGGCGCTTCGCGCGAACGATATGTTGCGCGGGCAGTGCCTTTACAATGGAAAGTAATCTACCGATCGCCGCCGCGTTTGGCGCCTTCAGCCTCGGCCTTATGCACTCGCTGATTCCTAGTCATTGGCTGCCCGTGGTGCTGCTTTCCAAAGCCCGCAAGTGGAGCGTCGGCACTTCGCTGTTGGGCGCGGTGGTCGCGGCGTCGGGACATATTTTGATTTCCATCGTCGTCGGAATCGGCCTCGTCCTCATCGGCGCGACTTTGTTCGCGAAGCATTTGGAATTGATCGAAGATATGTCCGCGTTCGTTTTGATCGGATTCGGCCTGCTTTATGCGGGTCATGCGTGGTTTCGCCATTCGTCCTGTCACGGACATTCTCATCACGGCGAGACCATTCAACCCGGACGACCCGCCTTTTTGTTTTTGTTCAGTCTCGGGCTCACGCCTTGCGCGACCGTGCTTCCGGCATTCGTGACGGCGGCCGCTTCCGGAACTTCCGTACTGATCATGGCGCTCGTGGGATTCGCGGCGGGCGTGCTCACGGCTTTGATCGCCGCGACTCTGCTCACGCTCAAAGGCGTCGCGGATTTCGATCTCCCGGTTTTCGAACACTACGGTGACGTGATCACGGGTCTCGCGGCTTCGGGGCTGGGACTCATCTTTTGGCTTTTTCACGATAAGATTCATCCCCATCTCTGAAACTTTGACCGCGTCGGTGCTGCTCTGCGGCTTGATCGTGCGTTACGAGCAGGTTACCTCCTAGAGGTGTTGGATTCCGTCACCGCCTGCTTCATCGCTTTTCTTGCAGGCGCCCTGCGAGTGGCTTCGCCCGATCATTGGGTGCCGATTTCGCTGATCGCTTGGCGCCGCGACTGGAGCGCGACTCGGACCGTGCTATCCGGGTTGATGGTTTCAGCCGCCCACCTGGGTTTGGGCTATCTGATTTACCGCGCGGTCTTTTGGAATCTGACGGGTTCGTTTTTGAACCGGGAAACCGGCTTGGCCGTCCTTTTGATCGCGGTTTTGCGGCTATTGATGTTCCGGCGCCGTGTCGGGGGACTTTTGGCAAGCCCTGCCAGCGCCCCCGATCGATCGTGGATCTCCATTTTATCGACTTCCCTCACGTTCGTCGGTCCCGCTGAGCTGTTCGCGGTGGCGCTGACCATCCCGGACCCGCGGGTTTCGTTTTATTTCGCTATCGGAAGTCTCATGACCCCCGGCATTTACGCGGCCGTCGGAACTCGACTCTGGAATCGCCCGCTCGGATTATCGCGAGGCCTGTCCGTCGCATCCGGGAGTCCCGCCTGGATTCCGCTCGGATTCTTCGCCGTCGTCGGCTGGCTCACGTTGAACTAAATCAAAATGCCACTTTATGAATACGAATGCCTCACTTGTCAGAAAGTTCACGATGTCGTGCAAAAATTCGCGGACGCCCCGCTGACGGAATGCCCGGAATGTCAGAGTCCCGTTAAAAAGCTCATCAGTCGAAGCTCATTCGCGCTCAAGGGTTCGGGTTGGTATACGACTGACTACAAACGGGCGGGTCCGAAGCCGAGCGAAACTTCGAACTCTTCCGAAGCCGCTTCGGCCAAGGCCGAGGGCCCGGCTACGACGCCTGCGTCCACAGCGCCCGCAGCGCCCGCAGCGTCCCCGGCGCCCCCGAAAGCCGACGCCCCGAAAACCGAGAAAAAGACCCAGTCGACGACCTGATCAGGGAAGCTTCTGCCCGAGTTTGGCGCAGATGTGGAAGAGCGTGTCGTAGTGATAGATGCCGGTCGAGTGACCGTCGCTCCATTGCATGCGGATTGCGTAACGCCCGACGAGTTGAACGTCAGTGGGGCGCACGTCGGCCGCGACTTGATCGCGCCGGAGAATTCTGACTCCACTGTGCTCATCCACGCAGTTGGCGCAGGGACACTGGAACCGCAGCTCAACGAAAGGTACCAGGTAAGCCGTTCCGTCGTTCCAACGGACCCGCATTTCGGTAGGGCTGTATTTGGTAACTTCGAGGGGAGCGCGCAAGGAGGGCGGGGATACCGTAGGCGATTGCATGGCCCGAAAGCTACCTTTTCGGCCGCGATTTTCAAGCGATTTGCCGAAATTCCAAGCCTTGCTATTTACCGCTCGAATGTTCTAAAAGTGGGCTCCCCCAATTAGGAGATATCCAATGCCGACCCAATCCAAACCCCTGAATATCGCTCCTGCCAAAGGCAAGCTCGCGGTCCTGACGCCCGGCATGGGCGCGGTCGCCACCACTCTTTTCGCCGGTGTCGAAGCCGTCAAGCGCGGGATGGCCAAGCCGATCGGCTCTTACACTCAGATGGGTCAGATCCGTTTGGGCAAGCGGACGGAAAATCGCTACAAAGTCGTGAAAGATCTCGTGCCTCTCAGCTCGCTCGAGGACATTGTTTTTGGCGGCTGGGATATTTTTCCCGAGAACGCTTACGAAGCCGCGAAGCACGCGCAAGTTCTCGAAAAAGATCTGGTTGAGGCGCTCAAAGAGCCGCTGTCCAAGATCAAACCGATGTCGGCGGTGTTTGATAAGAACTTCATCAAACGCATCGACGGCCCGAACGTTAAAAAAGGCAAAAACAAGATGGATCTTGCGGATCAGCTCCGCGCGGACATCAAGAATTTCATGAAAGCGAACGGCTGCGATCGCGCGGTCATGGTCTGGTGCGCGTCGACGGAAGTCTATCAGCCGGCGGCCGCCGTTCATGCGACGGTGAAAAGCTTCGAAGAGGGCCTTCGCAACGACGATCCGGCGATCGCGCCTTCGCAGATCTACACGTACGCGGCCCTCAAAGAGCGCGTTCCTTACGCGAACGGATCGCCGAATATTTCGGTCGAGATGCCCTGCTTGCAGGAACTCGCCCTTGAAATGGGCACACCGATCTGCGGTTCAGACTTTAAAACCGGCCAGACTTTGCTAAAGACCGTGATCGCGCCGGGCCTGCGTAATCGCCAGCTCGGCGTTGCCGGGTGGTACTCCACTAACATCCTCGGAAATCGCGACGGCGAAGTGCTCGATGACCCGGGTTCTTTCAAGGCGAAGGAAGTTTCGAAGTCAGGCGTGCTTTCCGACATCTTTAACGCCGAGCGCTACCCCGATCTCTACAAGGACATCTGTCATGTTGTCCGCATCAACTACTACCCTCCGCGCGGTGACAATAAAGAGGGCTGGGATAACATCGATATCTTCGGTTGGCTCGGATACCCGATGCAGATCAAAATCAACTTCCTTTGCCGAGATTCGATCCTGGCCGCGCCCCTCGTTTTGGATTTAGCTCTATTTATGGACCTAGCTGGACGCGCCGGTATGAAGGGAATCCAGGAATGGCTCTCATTCTACTTCAAGGCCCCGATCGCCAAGGAAGGGCTAACCGTTGAACACGATCTATCGGTCCAGCTGCTTAAACTCGAGAATACCCTTCGGTTCTTTACTCAAGAGGAGCTGATTAACCATCTTGGACTCACTTATTACGGTGTGGACGAAGGTAAAAAATAACGCATAGCGTTGTCTCTGTGCTGGCTGCCTGGGAGCTGTTGAGGTATGTTTATGACTGGAGAAGTCATGAGCCAGATCATTGAGTCCATTCTCGAGTTCGACCTGCTGCAGACCGTTATCATGATGGCGGTTACAGCACTGCTCGTGATTGCGTATGCCGTTCGCGTGGCGCTCAAAGGCCGGGCTCGTTACGATCGCGTGGATCGTCAGGGTGGCAGTATTTTCATGAGCAAGGGCTTAATGGAAATGGGCTACTGGGGCCTCCAACCGGTCGCGCGTCTCTGTATCTTTCTCCACATCACGCCCAATATGCTCACCTGGGTTTCGCTCGCCTTCGGATTGGCCGCCGGCGTTTGCCTCGGCGTGGGTCACTTCGGATCCGGCGCGGTTTTCGGCGCGCTCTCGGCACTCCTCGATGCGCTCGACGGAATGGTCGCGCGACTCACCGGACAGGGCTCGCAAGCCGGAGTGGTTTTCGATTCGGCGGTCGATCGATACACGGAGTTTTTCTTCGTCGCCGGTCTGGTCGTGTATTATCGTCACATCCCGGTAGTGCAGATATTGGCGCTCCTCACTTTCCTGGGCGCTTTCATGGTCGCTTATTCAACCGCGAAATCCGAGGCGATGCAGGTCACGCTACCGGCTAAGTCGCCCATGCGACGTCCGGAACGGGCGCTTTACTTGATTCTCGGTGCGGCGCTTTGCCCCGTTACGATTCCGATTTTTGAAGTTTATCGCGCTTACGGAAAACCGATCGGCCATCCGATGGTGCTCGCGCTTTGCCTGGTCGGAGTGCTGGCGAATTTTGCGGCCGTCGAACGCCTGCAGATCATCGCTCGCACCGCTAAATCGCGGGAACAAGACCAAGCGGACAAGACGCGTCGTGATGCCGTCCACTCGCTCCGTCAAAGCGACGAGTTGGACTCGAAGCAGGTTTCCCACTCCCTCCGCCATCCGTGATCAAAAGCACTCCGTTTCTTCTCGCGCTCGGCCGGTCTCAAATCTCCGCTATCATCGCGACCTCGGTCGATTTCAGCGTCCTGTTCTGCCTCGTGGAGCGGGCGCACGTTTGGTACGTGACCGCGACCGTGGTGGGTGCGGCCTGCGGGGCAATCACCAATTTCCTCATCAACCGGTACTGGAGCTTCGCCGGGCATGAAGGGCGTTTCGCTCCGCAAGTCGGGAAATACGTCATGGTATCCGGCATGAGCCTGATGCTGAACGGCGGGGGGGTCTATTTTTTGACCGATCATGGGGCACTTCCTTACGGCTATTCCAAGCTGGTGACCTCACTCGCAGTCGCGCTTCTGTTCAACTTTCCGCTCCATCGGAGCTTTGTCTTCAGATAGAGACTGTGAGAGTCAGATTGGATGACTATCCTTTCGCTCCTCGTGATCCTGTTTCCGTTGACGGTGGGTTTTCATGACAAGCCCACCGGCGCCCTCGCGACTTGGGCATGCCAGCCGGAACAATGGGTCGGCACTCCGGTCCTTCAAGACGGATTGTTCATGGCGGAGATGGCTGCGGATTGCCGGATCACCGCGAGTATCGGTTCGGACCTTTCGCTTTTGGAGCGACGCCTGACGGAAGAAGCAATTCATGTGGAAACGGTTCACTCGGGGCCCACCCCGGGAAGTTTTCAGGGTTTGGATGGAGTCCGCTTCGATGTCACGGTGAAGGACAGCATCAGCGATATGCGCCTGAGAAAAGACCTATTCATTGTTTCGAACCGAGTCGACCGGCTCATCTACGCGTCTATTTCCAAAGAAATCTCCGGATCCGGGTCGGCTGCACTCGTGAAGAAACTCGATGTCGTATTGGATATCACCGCGCAGACGACTCCGGGCGCTTTCGATGTCCGGATGACCGATTCGCTGCATTTGAAAAGACCGTGGTACGCTCCGAATGCAAAATTCAAGACGGAAGCCATGAAGGCCGGGCGTGAACAGTTCCTGAAGTATATGAGCGCCGTGATGCCGGCGCTCGCCGCCTACCATTAGTTTAGCTCAGAGAAGCGTGGAGTACCGGTTCCGGCGAGGGCTGCTTGCGCGCGACATAGCGCTCGACCGCGTACGAGCCGATGAACGCATAAGCCGAACCCCAGATCGCGTCGATGATGTAGTGGTGGTTGAGATAAACGGCGCTGAAACACATCCCGATCCAATAGATCATCGCAAACGTTCGTCCGCGCTTCAGGCGAAAAGTCCAGTAGACGGCGATCGCGGGATACGCGCAGTGGAGCGAGGGGATCGCGCCGAAAACATCGGCGCCTTTGGAATACATTCTTTCGAAAATGGTGACGTTGAAGAGTTGATCGAAACGCAACGCTCCCGCGGCACTGGGTTTCGTGCCCAGAATCGCCGGCCCCAGCCCGTATATGGAGACATACCAAGGCGGCGCGGCGGGATACCAGAAGTAGGTCGAGTAGCCGATAACGTTTACCCAGAAAAACGACCACATCATATGCGTGGCTTGGGTCAGTTTCCGATAAAACAGAAAGTAGGCCGAAAGCAGCACGAACGCCGCGATGAAGGCCAGGTAGTACACGCCGCAAATCACGTCCAGCAGGGGATGGGTATGGAGCTGCCACCATTCGTTGGGCGTGAGAATTCCTCGTTCGGTCGTGATGCCGAAAAACTTCTGATCAAAAAGATAAGGTTCCTCGACGCGAATACGGGCCCGAATCTGATTGGCGATGAATCGCTTGGAGTCGTAGACGATCGCCGTAAGCAGGACCGGTAAAAGGAAGTTGCGAATCTTTCGGGCGAGCGCTCCCGAATAGCTCAGAGCAATGATCACGCCGCCGATCAAAAGCTGATCGCCCTTGAGTCCACCCAAAAGTTGGAGAACCCCCCAATACAGGACCACCAACGCCGCCGGGATTCCCTTATGGGCTAAGAGTGGTATCGGTGTGGGTTCGGGAGGATTCGTCATATGACTTGGTCCGAGTTTGCGTCCGAGCTTTAGCCGCGGCAAGCAGCTTTTTTTCCCGCGTCAGCAAGAAGGCGGGCAAAGCTAAAATCGCGGCGGCCAAGCAGGTCGCTTCTCCCAAGACCGCGAGCAGGCCGAAGCTCACGAATGCCTGATTTTGCGCGATCAACAGCGAGCCGTAACCGACGACGGTCGTGAAGCTGCAAAGCAGCACGGCGCCCCCGGTATCGCGAAGAACCTTGATGATGTTTTTGCTGCCTTCTTCGCGATAACGCTCGAAGATATTAACGCCGTAATCCACGCCGATCCCGAAGGTGATGGGGAGCGCGATGAAGCTGAGAAAGTTGATGCGGATTCCGAAGATAAAAATAATGCCCGCCATCCACAGGACGCCCATAATTAACGCGAATAAGGTCAGCGTGACGATCTTCGGTTCTCGGAACACGGCGATCACGAGCAGCACCACGGCCAGAAACGCGAACAAAGTCGCGCGGGGTCCGTCGCGCGAAATCGAATCCAACATGTCCGACGAGACAGGCAGGCTTCCGGCGAGCGGCGCGCCCGGTTCGACCTCATCGCCCGCCGCCCGGATGTCACTGACGAACTTGCTGAGATTGACGCGATTGAGCGTCTCCTGCGTGACGGGCGGCGCGACGAGCACCATTTTTCCGATGGTGCCGTCCTTCTCGCGAAATTTATTCAGAATCAGTTCCGGCAGCTGCTTCATCGTGAAAGGTTTGAGCGTTTCGAGCGTCAGGAACTCGCCAACCAGTTCTCTTTCCTTGGGCGAGAGTCTCCGTAAAATGGAGTTCGGTAGAATGTCGCGTATCTGATGGAGGACGCTGATTTTCTCGGGCTGACTGGGGGGGACGAAATCATCGATCGTCTGCACGGAGGCGATGAGACTTTTTTCGCCGTTCGCCTCTTCGGTTTCCTTGTGGCTTTTCAAAATGCGCGCGATTTCGCGAGCGCTTCCGGGTTCGCGCGGAAGGATGACCATGGGCGAAAGGTAGCGCTGAAAGATTTCGTCGACGTAACGTGACAGGTACCCCGAGCCGCTTGTCATGCTTTGCTTGTTCCGAAGCTTTTTGAGATTCGCTTCGATGATGTCCGGCGTGAAGCGGACGAAGGAGATCGCGGACACCGCGGTGATCAAGAGTGATACACCCCAGATCAGGCGGGGACGTTGAGTCACTAAATGAGCGATGCCCAACGCGATGTACGAACGGGGATGTTTGCCGCGCGGTGCCAGCGACCTGCGGCGATCCATGACGGTGAGGAAGGCCGGGAGCATCGTGAAAGCCGAAATCCAGCAAAGCAGCATTCCGATCAGGCCGATGACCCCGAACTGATTGAATCCTCTGAAGCTCGTCAGCATCAGAGAACCATAGGCCAGACCCGCGGCTCCGGCCGCGGTCCAAGTCGCCTTGGCGGTATGGACCATCGACGTAATGAGCGATCCGTCATGGTCACGTCCAGCTCGGCGCTCTTCGAGATAACGCGCAAGCAAAATAATGGGGAAGTTGATTCCATTGCCGATGACGATCGAACCGAGGAACGCCGAGTTCGCGTTTAAGTAGCCCACGGCGAAATACGAAGCGCCGAAGGTCCAGAGCGTACCCATCATCAAGGAGGTGAGGAGCGCTGCCGTGCAGCGTCCCGTTCGGTAAAAGAAGTACATCGCGATCGCGACGACCAAAATCGTCAGTATGGTGGAAAGTTCAAGGTCAGCAACGAGCGCGGCCTGCTCCTCGATCGTGTTTTGCACGCCGCCCGCGAAGCGAATCGTCATACCGGGATCAAAAGATTTCGGATCGAGTTCCGAGATGGCCTGATCGACGTACTTCCGGAGTTTATGGATGTTTCCGACGCCGGAGCTTTTGCCCGGCATATAGGCCAGGATCACCCGTTTGGTTTCGTCCGGGGTCGCGTAATAACCGCCGGGAAAACGGCTGTAGGCGGAAACCTTGCCTTCGTATTTATTTTTGAGCGCGTCGAAATCGAGTTTCGGCTCGGAGAAGTCGACTCCGCTGAAAATGTTCAGTGGATTGTAGAGCTTCTTTTCGTATTCGATCCGATCATTGATGTAGTCGCGAACCTTCTTGAGATCGTCGAGGTCCATGTAAAGTGCGCGACGTTTCCTGAAGAACTCAAGCTCCCGGGAGATCTTATACTCGACGCTTGCGATGGTGGATTTCGGCGCTTTCTCGAGTTTGGCGGCCAAGGCGTCCACGAACCTCCGGCTGGGTTCCGCCTTGTCCGAAAAAATGAGGATCGCGAGACTGTCGATCGACTCCAGGCGGTGGGTGACCTCGTTTAGGTCCCGGACGCTCCGGGCGGTCGTCGGAAGCAGTTCTTCGAGGTCCGTACGGAGGTTCTTGTAGAGAAGTACCGAGTAATAGGCACCCCCGAAGGTAAGCAAGGTTCCGGCGATCGCGATGAGACCTGCGCGCCGGAGTACGAATCGAGCGAACGACTTCACGGGAAGTAGGTTACCAGTGGCTCAAGGCATTGTATTTACCCGAATTCTGGTCTTTACTGATCCGACAATGAACGTAGCGGCAAGTCTGAGGAAATCCCTCTACACGATGGGGGACTTCACCCTTTTCGGTTCGGAGATCCTGAGAACAACGAGCGGTTTATGGCGCCGACGGGGTTTGTTCCTCCGGCAGTGCGAAATGATTGGCGTCAATTCGTTTGGAATCATTACGGTCGCCGCTCTTTTCCTGGGCGGGGTGCTTGGCTACCAGCTTTATGTTTCGTTTCATTTTTTTGGCGCGGAATCCCTCTTGGGTGGCAGCGTTGGAATTTCTCTTTTCCGAGAACTTGGGCCGGTGATGGCCGCGATCATGGTTTGCGGGCGTTCCGGGGCTTCGATCACGGCTGAGCTCGCCAGCATGCGAGTTTCCGAGCAGATCGACGCGCTGGAAGTTATGGCGGTCGATCCGGTGGAATATCTGGTCACGCCCCGGGTCGTGGCGGGAACACTCATGATGCCGCTTCTCGCGATCTATTTTTCGACCATCGGGACTCTGGCCGCGGCTACCATCGCTTGCAACGTCATGGGACTCGATGCTTCGATTTTCTGGAAAGAATTCTCCAAAGTGGTCGACAAAATCGACGTGATCCATTGCATCGTAAAAGGCGCGGCTTTCGGTTTGGTCGTCACTTGGGTGGCTTGTTTTTGCGGTTTCCGAGCGGCCGGAGGCGCCCGGGCCGTGGGGTTCGCCACAAAGACCGCGGTCGTTTCCGCATGTCTGATGATTTTATTGACGGACTATATTCTTACATCATTGCTACCATTCGGGTTTGGATACCTCTCGATCGCGGGATGACACTATGAACACAACAGAAGCCTCACTCGCCACGCGATTTAAAGTCGGCATATTCACGCTCTTAGCGCTGGTCTTGATCGGGGCAGTCACGATTTATGTAAACGACAAGCCTTTCTGGTGGCGGTCCTGCCAGCTGGTTCACATCAATATTGAGGATGCGACTGGCTTGAAGGGCAAGTCGCCGGTCCGATCTCTCGGGCTTCAGATCGGCTATCTCAGCACGGTGGATCTGACGGAGACTCATGTTCGCTTGGGAATCTGCATCACCGCAGAAGTTGAAATTCTTCCCGATACGAAGGCTTACATCAAAGGTGAAGGCTTCCTTGGCGATAAGTTCGTCGAGCTCAAGCCCGTTCGTTACACGGGTGAGCTCGAAGGAATGCCGAGCCCCCCGAAAGCGGCCCCGAACACCAAGCCGTCGCCGAATGGTTCCCCAAGCCGACCCGCCGCGGTCGTCCCAATCGAAGGCAAAGGCAATGATCGATCATTTTTGGAAAAAGTTTGGGACGCCGTGGTTCCCGGGGCAAACGCGGCTCCTCCCAAGGCGCCGCAATCGCCACCCCGTGACGTGAGCGAAAACCCCGCCGTGGCACCCGGCAGGGCCACGACGGAAGTCCCGGTCGGCACGAGCCAGGACATGATGCAGATGATGAACAAGGTTGATGATCTCGTGAAGGAGATGACCGAGCTCACTCAAGGGCTGAAGCAAGGATTGCCGCCGAAAGAACTTCGTTCCACCATGGTCCAGCTCAACAAGACTTTGGACAATACTTCGCGAGTACTCGCGCCGGATGGTGGCTTAAATTCCACCGCCCAACGTACGCTCGCCAAACTCGAGGACGCGATTGAGCAGCTCCGCGACCAGATGATGCGGATGAACCGCGGTGAAGGCTCGGTCGGCTCCCTGTTGAACGATCCAAAGTATGCCGACGAGCTGATCTCCATGCTCAAGAACGTCAATCGACTCGTCGGCAAGGCCGGCGATGTGCAGTTCATTGTGGATATGGGCGGGCAACAGCTTCCCGCTTATGATCGCTCGCGCTCCTGGTTTTTACTCAGCATTTGGCCGGATCCGGATCGGTATTATCGACTTGGCCTTTCGGTCGATCCTCGCGGTAAAAGCACGGTTACGACGATCACCACGACGGCCGGCGGATCGACTTCGACTTCCCAAGTTGAACAAGTCGAACGAAGCGGCCTCAATCTGAACGTTATGTTTGGAAAAGTATTCATGCGTCGGGTCGATCTTTCGGTCGGCGTCCTTTATGGTGACGGGGCCGGGAGTCTGGCGCTCAATTTTGGGCCGCACGATCGAGAAAACATGATCGTCCTCCGCAGTGACGTCTACACGCGGCTGAGTGGTCAGACTTCGCTCGTCGACTACCGCGGAACGCTCATCATCAAACCGCTTCGGACGAAACCTTTCGGCAGTCTCTACGCCATGGGCGGCTTGGAATCGATCCGCAAGGTTAACGGCGATACCGCTTACTTTTTTGGCGCCGGACTCACGTTCAGTGACGATGACATCAAGCTTTTGTTCGCATTCAGGTGAGGTGATCGGATGCCCGGTACTATTTCGGCCGCATTTTTGGCTTTTGGATCCGTCGCCGGGCTAGCGATCGTACCGTTCGGTCCGATCTCGGCGAAGCTCAAAGGGAACGAGCCTTGGCGGTCGATGGATGCCCAAGCCTCGATGTTCACGCTCGTTCGGGCGCAACGGTTTTCGGGGCTGGGCCTCGCGTCGTGTGACGTTTGGACCAACGGCCTGAGAAACCTCGAGTACGGTACTCCCTACGATCCGGCCGTCACCGGTGGAGATTCCGCCGCATGGCAGCCCTGGTCCAAGGAAGATCTCGAGATGATCCGTTCATGCGTCAGATCGCCCTGCAAGGTGAAGCTGGATCCGACGGAGCTCGGCGAGCTGGCCGCGAGTTCTCCCGATTCGAGATACAGCAAATATTTGGGGATTTTGAGCACGCGCGCGAACGCTTACAAGACCACGCTCGTCCGCCGGGGCTACGAAAAAGCCGAGCCGCCGATTGACGCCTGGTCGAAGCTGGTCGAAAAAGGCGCGCCGATTTCGGAGCCGCCTCCACCCGTGGAACTCTGGGCTCGCAAGATCGACTACAAGGCGGGACCGATGAAGCCGGTCCATCAAATTTTGGATCGCCGGTATCTCAAACAAGGCAACGAGGCCCAGCTCTGGGTTCGCGACCTTTACACCGACCACTATTTCGACGGCTGGGGCGAACGAGTTTATCTGGCATGTGATCCGGAGTCGAAGGACGCATTCGTGATCCAGGCGCTCGTGCTCGAGTTCGATCTCATGCGAAAAACGGATTTTTTTTCCAAGCTCGCGCGGCCCCGCATGCGGGCGGCGGTGCAGGAACTCGGATATCGCTATCTTGACGAGAAAGCGGACAGCCTCAAGAAATACGTGACCGGGCAATAGTTTTCCCGATAGCTAACGATGATTGAGAAAAGCGTGAAGCGCCGGCAGATCCGGCCGCAGCTGCGGAAGTTTCGGCATCAGATGCGTCTGCCGTTTGGGAGTGTAGCCGGGCGGATACTCCAGGCTTAGCACGCGTGTCTCCAGTAATTCCGTCGAGGACCCGCCGACCGCCGGGCCCACCGACCCGTCTTTAAAGGGATCACTCGGATGATGGCAGGCGGTGCAATGGGTAACGTAAACTTGGCGACCTTTCGTGACGAGGGCGGTTTCGGGAGGCGCGCCCGATTTCGTGCACGCGGGAAGTCCCGCCGCAAGGATCGCGCCCCCAAATAAAACGATAATCGCGATGCGCCCCAGCGGGGCGACGCTCAGATTTTTGTCAGAATCTCGACGCATACGTAAAGCACTACGGTCAACGCGAAGCCCATGTGGATCACGCCTTTGATCGACGTGATCGGACCGGTTTTACCTTTGAGGGCGTTCACTTCGATGAGCGCGATGATCGTGAAAATCACGCCGTAAACGATGCCCAGGTTCGCATCGTCATTGATTATGATCGGCATGTGGCGCGCGGCCAACATGAAGAAGAGGAGCGGAATGGAAAAAAGGACGTTGTGCCGGGACGCGAGGCCGGCTTTGGCGCCGCATGCGGCGGCCGCCGAATTCGCGGGCTTGCCGGCCGCGGTGTCGAGCGCGTTTTGAATGACGATCCGTTGATTCGGCCAGATGACGAACCAGACGTTTGAACCCATGACGAGACCGATGACGGTGCCGATGAGGATGATCATTCCGCCCGAAGTTGCGAAATAACCGGGTCCCATCGTGTGTTGATTGAGGCCAATCAGGAGAATTCCCGTGATCATCGTCCAAAGGGCGCCGTGACGGAACCACATGAGCGCACGCGGAACGAGCTTTTGAATCGCACCCGACTTGGTCGTCGCGTCGGTTTCAGCGAAAAACGCGCCTTGTACGAAATTGAAGTAATAGAGGAGTCCGATCCAGATGACGCCGAAAAAAACGTGCAACCAGCGCAACACGTGCGCCAAGCCTTCCATCGAGAATATTGCCCAGTTCATGTTCATTCCTCCGGTTAAGGTTTAAAAATCTCAGCTAAGTCACGCCCGGAAATACCGAGCAGATAAAGGATGGTTTGCAAATTTTTCTGGCTCAAAGCCAGGTCCGCCTTTTCGTTGACTGCGGGCTTCGCGTTAAAGGCGATTCCGAGGCCGGCGCGCTCGAGCATCAGTAAATCGTTGGCGCCGTCGCCGACCGCGATGACCTGGTCCAGATGAATGCGCTCCTGCTGCGCGATCACGTCCAGGAGGTCCGCTTTGCGTTGGGCGTTCACGATCGGCGGTACCACGCGTCCCGTGGCTTTCCCGCGCTCGATTTCGAGGTGGTTGGCATAGGCGTAGTCGATGCCGAGTTTTTCTTTCAGCCGGTCGGCCACGACCGTGAATCCTCCGCTGATGAGCGCGGTCTTGTAGCCTAACTTTTTAAGCACATGAATCAGATCCGCCGCGCCGGGCGTCGGCTGGATCCGGTCAAAAACTTTACTCATCTGCTCGGTCGTCAGTCCCTTGAGCTTTTCGACCCGGAGCTTAAGCGAAGTGTCGTAATCGAGCTTGCCGCGCATGGCGTCTTCGGTGATTTTGGAGACCTCGTCGTAACAGCCCATCTCGCGGGCGAACTCATCGATTACTTCGCAGGAGATCAGGGTCGAATCCATGTCGAAAACGACCATGCGCTTGGCGCGGCGGTAAAGGCCTTCGGCTTGAAGCGCGATATCGACGCCGACCTCCTTGGAAACCGAAAGGAGCGCCGTCTTCACCGCGCGCTGGTCGATCTCGTCGGCCGTCGAGACTTGAAACTCGACGCAGCCGAAGCCGCCTTCGCTGAGGCGCTGGATCTCATCGATGTTCAGTCGATACTTGGCGAGTTCGTTCGTTACTTGATGAATGGCACTGGCGCTCACTTGATCAGCGATCAAGGTCACGGCGTACCGGTACTTGGGAACCGCGAGACCTTTTTGAAGCGGCTCGTTGTCAAAAACTCGGAACTCCAGTTTGAGTCCAAGTTCAGTGGTGCGAAAGAGTAGGTCTTTGATGACCGTCTTGGCCTGAGGCGCGCCTTGGGTCCCGTCCATCTCGAAAAGAATCGATAGCGAGAGAAGCCCGTGGATTACGGCTTGGCCAAGGTCGAGAATAGGGACCCCGGCTAGAGCCAGAATACCCGTCAGCTCTGAGGTAATCCCCGGCGCGTCGGGACCGGACACGGTCACGAGGACGGCAGACTTCTTTCGTTCCATTTCTGCACCAAGCTATCAGATTTCAGGTTGTTCCAGTACCCGGAATTGCTAAAGAACAGGCATGGCACTCGATCTCGAAAAAATCCTCGGCGACAAGGCTCGTATGCTCCTCGAACATCGGGCCAAGATTCCCAAAGAGCAGATCTATGCGGCCAATCCGAAGTGGCTGGACGAAGTCATGGCGGGATCAGATCGCCCGGCGCCGGTTTTGCGCTCCCTCCAGAATCTCCTTAGCCACGGTCGCCTCGGCGGTACCGGGTACACGTCGATCTTCCCGGTCGACCAGGGCATTGAGCATTCGGCGGGCGCTTCTTTTGCCACGAATCCCTTATTTTTCGACCCCGAGAAGATCATCCAGTTCGCGATGGAAGCCGGATGCAATGGCGTGGCGTCTTCGTTCGGCGTTTTGGGGATTCACGCCCGCAAATACGCGCACAAGATTCCGTTCATTCTGAAGCTCAACCATAACGAATTCTTCAGCATGCCCAATCGCTACGATCAAACGATGTTCGGCACCGTGAAGCAGGCGCGCGACATGGGCGCGGTCGCGGTCGGCGCGACTGTTTATTGGGGCTCGGCCGAGAGCGCACGACAACTGAACGAAGTGAGCGAGGCTTTCGCCCACGCGCATGAGATGGGAATGGGCACGATTCTCTGGTGCTACACCCGCAACAGCGGCTTCAAGGTCGACGGCGTGGATTATCACGGAGCGGCTGACTTCACGGGCCAGGCGAATCACTTGGGCGTGTCGATTCAGGCCGACATCATCAAGCAAAAGCTCGCCACGAACAACGGCGGCTACAAAGCGACGAAGCACGGCAAGACGAGTGAGAAGGTTTACACGGATCTCACGACGGATCACCCGATCGACCTATGCCGGTACCAATTGTTGAACTGTTTTTCCGGAAAAATTCCGTTGATTAATTCGGGCGGCGAATCCAAAGGCCAGGCGGATCTCACGGATGCGGTCGAAACCGCGGTCGTCAATAAACGCGCCGGCGGCATGGGCCTCATTCTCGGGCGAAAGGCGTTCCAAAAGCCGTGGAAAGAGGGCCTCGCGCTCGTTCATGCGGTTCAGGACGTTTACCTCGATCCGCGGGTCACGATCGCTTAGACTGTTCCATAGTCTGGATCGGAATTCCTGCCCCGCGGCGATTTCGCGTTACGAGGGGTGTCTATTGTTTGTAGACAGCGCTCATGAGTTTCATTCGAAAAAAGTTTTCTCACTCCAGGGCTTTAACCTCACTAGTGATGTTTTTTTGCGCAATCGGATTTAGCGGACGCGCCCGTGCCGCGGAGGCGTCACTTCCGATGATCGAGTTTGCGGCCAAAGATGGAACGGCCCTACCCGTACCGACTGGAGGACTTGCCGCAAACGGTGAGCTGATCTACGCAATTCCCGCGATGATCGTCACCCGCGCAAACGGTCGACAGGAATTCCTCACGCTCGCCTCCGACCATGATCCCCGACCCGGCGAGTGGCACGACCTCGGGCGCGGGATCGCTTTGTTTCCCGGCGTTCAGATTTCGACGACCGACTGGATTTCCGTTTCTGCAACGGTGGTCTTCGGAACCCTTTCGAGTCGCGTCCTGGATCCTTCTCACCCGTGGGAGGTGCAGCAGCACCGTTTTCGCGGAATGAGCCTCGCGGGTGAGCTCGGCTATCGTACGGTGCAGGCGGGGATCGGCTATAGCCGAATCCAGTTTATGACCATTCTCTACATCATTCCTATCCCGGCCGAAATTTCCTGGGGCATCCATGCCACGGTTCTGCATGCGATCAGCGGCGGCCACGGCCTGCGGGCCGGCGACAACTACGCGGGTGTTGATGGTCGCGTGAGCGCGGGTCTTATTCGATTCACCACGGGGCTTTATCGTCGCCTCGGGGACGAACAATCTCAGGGTCGCCGTTACCTGCTTCGTGCGGGCGTCGGTTTCGGCTTTTAGACTACGGCTGCGCGGGGTGCGCTTGTCGCGGTCCACGGGATTGTCCTTCGTGAAACGGAGTTGCCTTGCAGGGCAGCGAAGTCACGAATACGAGCGCGGCCACGGCCACCGAGATCGCGAGTACCAGCCGTAAGAGCCCCATACAGCTTTACGGAAGTCGCCGATGGATAAGCGCGGGTAGATCCGCGCGAATTTTTTTGACGTGATCCGGATTGAGATCCGCCCAGATAATGCCCACTCCGGCCGGACGTTCGGCAATGATTCTGCCCCAAGGATCGACAATCCGCGTATGACCATGAGTCTGCCGGCCCGACTCGTGGGTGCCCCACTGGGCAGGGGCGATGAGATAGGCCTGGTTTTCAATCGCTCGAGCGCGCGTCAAAGTATCCCAATGGGCTCTTCCCGTGGCTGATGTGAATGCCGACGGTACAAAGAGCGCGATCGCACCCGCCTTGGAATACTTTCGGTAGAGCTCCGGAAATCTCAAATCGTAGCAAATCGACAAGCCCGCAACGCCGATCGGTAATTTGGCGGCGACCGGTTTTTTTCCCGCTTTCACAGTCAAGGATTCGCGGTAAGTCCGGTCCTTCGCGACTTCCGCATCAAAAAGGTGAATCTTGTCATAGCGGGCCCTGATCTTGCCTTCTGGCGAGACGAGGATGGACGTGTTGGTGATTTTTTTTCCATTCGGAGTTTTCATCGGAAGGCTGCCGCCCAAAATCCAAACGTCGAATTCCGCGGCCCACTCTTGAATCGTCTCCACGAGCGGTCCCGATCGCGCCTGAGCTTCGGCGCGCAGCTGCTTGACGTCGTCAGTCATCAGCGCGAAATTCTCCGGAAACGCAATGAGCTCCGCGCCACGGTCCAAGGCTTGTTCCAGAAGCTCACGCGCCTGCGAAAGGTTCTTCCTAACGTCCCGCCCTGAAGTCATTTGCGCGGCAGCAATTCTCATCGAGATGCGGAAGTTATATTGATAAACATCTGAAATCAATCAAGAAAATTCAATATTGACCAATTACGTCAACCAACATAGAACCCCGCACATGATTGACGATCGCAATCGTTACCTGGCCGCTGCTTTTTGTTTGCTACTGGCCGCATTGTCCGCGGTGACATCTGCTTTCGCAGATGTCCCTCCGCTCGACTACGATCGCCTGGCGCTTCGAAGAGGTCTCATCATGGGTCTGGACCATTCGGGGCAGCTTCATGCGCTCCCGTTGGCGATCTGTGTGCGGGATGGGCAAGCTTTGCGGGTGATCGCTGATGTCGCGGTCGAGGTTCGTCCCGGCCAGCCATATCCTCCGATCGAGGATCAAATCCCGAACAACCCTTCTTGGCGCCGTCTCCAGCTTAAAGCTGAACGATTCATGTTCCGATTGGCGGGGGACCGAGGGTACGAGACCTGGGGTCCATCGCAGTCGCGGGAGCGGGGCCACTTCCGCCGCGGTTACGACCATCGCGACCTAATTCTGATTTCGATCCCTTCTGACCTCGGTCTTAATGGCACCCTCGATATAGCGACCCCAGGCCACCCCATGGCCCGGTATCGCCTGGTCAATGCCGACCGCCACGGCAGTGCCCGATGCGTTTGGGCTAATCCGAGAGTTTACGAAGGCGGTTTCGCCCCCTAGTCGCCTTGGGTTAAAGTACTTCCATCGTGGCGCTCAGCACTCAGCCTTATAAAGGCACGAGAGACTTTTACCCGGCCGATATGCGCATTCAGAAATGGATGTATGCAAAGATGCGCGAAGTCGTCGAAAGTTACGCCTACGAAGAATACGACGGCCCGATGCTCGAGCCGTTTGAGCTCTACGCAGCGAAGACCGGCGAAGAAATCGTCAACAATCAGCTTTATTGGCTGATCGATCAAGGCGAGCGAAAACTCGCGATTCGGCCCGAGATGACTCCCACGCTTGCGCGAATGGTCGCGGGTCAGATTCATGAGCTGCCAAAACCCGTTCGCTGGTATGCCATTCCGAATCTCTGGCGTTATGAACGACCGCAAAAAGGCCGGCTCCGGGAACACTGGCAGCTGAATGTGGATGTTCTGGGCGGGGAGCCGCTTCAGGCCGATGCCGAACTTCTCAGTCTGGCGCTCGATCTTATCAAAAAGTTCGGCGGCGAAGATCGCGCCGTGATTCGCGTGAACAATCGCCGGCTCATGGATCACTTCTTCTCCAACGATCTCAAGCTTTCCGCCGAGACCGCACTCAGGACGACGAAGGCTCTCGATGAACGCCTTAAAATCGGCGAGGCGGCATATGCCGAAAAACTCCGCGTGATCGGCGTGAGTGAAAGGCAAAGCATCGCGCTGGAAGTTTTTTTGAAGTCTTCATTCGCCGAGATCACCCGCAAGCATCCGTCCGCCGGCACCGACGAGCTCGCGAAGCTGTTCGATCTTTTGCGTGATCAAGTCGCCGCCGGTAAAGTCGTTTTTGATCCCATGATCATGCGCGGGCTCGACTATTACACGGGCACGGTCTTCGAGATGTACGACACGTCACCTGAGAATCGGCGGGCAATGTTCGGCGGCGGACGTTACGATAATCTGATCGGGCTCTTCGGCAATCATAAACTCTCCGGCGTGGGCTTCGGCATGGGCGATGTCACGCTGCGTGGATTTCTTGAGACGCACAATTTATTACCGAAGTTACCAGGAAGTGCGGATGTGCTGGTGACGCTTCCACGCGCGGACCTACACGAAAGGGCGGAAGAAATTACTCGTGCACTGAGAGCCGCAGGAATGCGGGTGATGACTCCGCTTGAGGCTTCCGGCTTCGGCGTGCAGCTGAAGCTCGCGGGAAAAGCCGGGGTTCCTTACGTCATTTTGCTGGGGGACGACGAACTGGCCCTCGGGAAGGTCGCAATCAAGGAAATGGCGACGGGCACGCAGTCGACGGTCCCGATCGTCGAACTTGCCGTTTGGTTCCGAGATCGCTTCCCTAAAGCGGGGAATTGAGGGCGCGCAAGGACGCGAAAAGTTCCACCATCGAGTTGCCGATCCACGTGGGCTTCAGGTCGGGCCGGCCCATGACGGGAGCCTCGAGGGCCTCGCGTGGGAAAGTGGTCAAGACGGCCGCCGCGGGAATACCCGCGAACAAAGCGGCCATCAATCCGGTCGGCGCATCTTCGACGGCCAGGCAATCCACCGGCGCGACGCCGACATGTTCGGCCGCGAGCAGATAGGGGCGGGGATCGGGTTTCGCCACTCCGGCTTCGTCGCGCGAGATCAGCACGTCAAAAAGCGCGGTCGTGCCCAGGAACCCGTGAGCCCCGGCGAGTTCGCGGCGCTTGGCATTGGATACGACCGCGGTTTTGATTCCCCGGGTGCGGAGCCATTCCAAACCTTCTCGCACTCCTGGATAAAGCTTCAATCCCGTCTTCGCGGCTTCGAGATAAAAATCGTTTTTGCGCCACGCCAGCGCGTCGATGTCGTATTCGTTCGTGCCGGTCCCGGCCTTCCAGCCCGGCCGGTAGCGATCGAGAAAGCTCATCAGGATTTCCGGCCCGGTCTTACCGATCAAACTTCTCATATCCGCGGCCACGTACGTCATTCCTAATTCGGAAAGTAGACGCTGCCAGCCGAGGGCGTGAAGCGCCTCGCTCTCAACGAGGACCCCGTCGTGGTCAAAAAGCACGGCTTGCGGTAGCTTGCGGAGCATGCACGAACACCGTATGCCGGAACGAATCCAAATTCTACGTCTGAGCCCCGAAGCGACGCTTCCCACCCGCGCCCATGTGGATGACGCAGGTATGGATCTCTACAATCTCGAAGAAGCCAGTATCGCGCCTCAAGCGGGTAAAGTCCTCCGCACCGGGATCGCGATGGCGATCCCGCAAGGATTCGTGGGGCTAGTCGCCGATCGCTCATCGATGGCCAAGAAGGGTCTGAAAATCGCGGGCGGCATCATCGATGCCGGCTATCGCGGCGAAGTGCATATCGTGCTTTGGAACATCGGGACCGAAGGCGTTGAACTGAAACGAGGCGACCGGATTGCGCAGATGATGGTTATTCCCGTCGCAACGCCGGCCGTGGTGGAAGTCAAAGAACTCGATCAGACCGCGCGCGGGGTCAAGGGATTCGGCTCTTCCGGAAAGTAGCGGCTCGCGAGCCGGATGTGTTCGACTTCTTCTTCGGCGATCTTGCCGAAGATCTTCGCCGTCACGGGATCGGATTTCAGAAGCTGCTGGTGAAATCGCTCACCCGCCTTGCGGCCCCGATCTTCCGCATTCGCCATGAAGTGCGCGAAATCGCGCGCGGACGCGCAGCCGACGAGTGAATACCAAAGCTGTGTGGAGACGGCGCGGCCGCGGGGATCCACGGCGAGTTCCGCCATGCGCTTGAGCAGCCAGCCGAGATGGCGCTCTTCCGCATCAGCCAGTCCGCGCCAGGCCGTCCGAAGTGCGTCGGGGGCCGATTCGTATCGGTTCGCGGCCCATCGAAACGCATGCAACGCTTGCAGCTCTGCAAACCCTGCCGCCCGCAATCGGTCGCCCACGCCTTCGGGTGAGTCGATGGAACGCGGAGATTCGGTCCGTTCCGCCATGACGAGAAAGGGCGTCCAATCCGGGGTCATGCCTTGAGCCCGCCAAGTGTCAGGATCGATTGAAACTCAAGGGCACTCACGGGCATGACGGAAAGGCGGGTATGCCGGATCAGAGGCATGGCCGCGAGCTTTTTGGACGCCTTGATCTCCGCGAGGGCAACCGGTTTTTTGAGCGGTGCAATGCTTTTTAAATCCACCTGCGACCAGTCGCCGCCGTCGGCGTCCAAGTCGGGAAACGCTGATCGCGTCACTTCAGCGACGCCAACCACCGCTTTGACATCGCCGCTATGATAGATCAGCACGAGATCACCGACCTTCATCTGCCGGAGAAAATTTCGAGCTTGGTAGTTGCGAACCCCGTCCCAATGAGTTTTTTTGTCTTTGAGAAGCTGCTCAAAACTGTAGGTAGCCGGCTCCGACTTGCAGAGCCAATGGGCGGTCGACATGCGATTGGATCTAGCTCAGCCGGCCTACTCAGGCAATGACTGGGAAGCGGAAGCATCGGCGATCATCCGATTCAGGCCGCCGTTGGCGCGATGGGTCCCGATGGAGCTCGGCGACTTCAAACTCATGACGGCAAGGACGGCCACGCCCACTGCGACCGCGAGGGACCAAAGGACCTGTGCGTCCTGGGTTTTCCCGTCTTCTCCGAATCGGCGGTTTTTCTTGGCACTACTCATAACTTCGCTTCCAAAGCTTAGCGACTTTTCACGAGCCTCCACAACTGTGTCTCGGCGGACAAAGCGCGTTTTCCGGTGTAGGGTTCCGGGCATGAACCTCGGGGTGAAGGAACTCGAATCATCCATCCGGAAATTCATCGGATTTAACAGTCGTCTGGCTTTAGAGGTTTTACCGACTTTAGAACGAAGGGCCCAAAAGCTCAGGGGTCAAGAACTCCTATCGATGCTCGCAGCCGAGGTCCCCGGCGCGGCATTGAGCCTCACGCATTCGAACGATCTCATTGCGGCGGTCGCCGCAGGGGTCCCGAAAGGCGAAGGGATCGGAATCGATCTGGAGCGCGGAGATCGCGCGGTCAGCCCTGACCTTTTCAAACGTTTTCGATCACCAGGCGAAGACGCCCTGCCCATTGCGCCCATCGCCCTTTGGTGTGCGAAGGAAGCCTGCTTCAAAGCGAACGCCGCCAATGCGGGCAGCGTCATCCGCCAGTACCGAGTCACCGCGTTTTTACCGGCCCGAGAGTTGGGCGAAGCTTCCGAGGGATTCGCTCGGTTCGAAAAGGCCGGCCTGCCGCGCCGCCACTTCCGATTCATCATTATCCCATTCGGCGAATGGGTCATGGCAGTGGCCATGACCCACCCCTCCGCGCTATCCTGATTTCGCTTTGGCACATGGACATGCTCATCACGGTCACGCACATGAACACGATACGGCTCGGCCGCTAGTCGCCGCGCTCGTCGTCACTCTGCTGTTCATGGCGGTAGAATTCGCGGCCGGATGGATCGCCAATAGCTTGGCACTGCTCTCGGACGCCGGACATATGATGATGGACGCGGGCGCGCTCGGGCTCAGTCTTTTCGCCGCCTGGGTTGCGAAGCGCCCCGGAAGTCCGAGCATGAGTTTCGGCTATCACCGTGCGGAAATTCTCGGAGCACTCGCCAACGGCTTGCTCGTTTGGCTGCTTGCGGGCGTGCTGATCTACGAAGCGGGATCCCGGTTTCAGGCTCCCCCTTCGGTTGATGGCACCATCGTCGCGTGGACTGCGTTCGCCGGGTTGGTCGCGAACTTGGTTTCCATGCGGATTTTACATTCTCGTCGGGCGGACAGTTTAAATGTTCGCGCGGCTTATCTTCATTTATTCACGGACTGTTTGGGCAGCGTCGGTGCCTTGATCTCCGGGCTTTTGGTTTGGAAGCTCGGTTGGTTGGTTGCGGATCCGATCGTCACCGTCATCGTGGCGTTGTTGATGCTTTATTCTTCCTGGCGAGTGATCCGCGAGTCCGTCGGGGTCCTCATGCAGGAAACGCCACCGCATCTCGACGCGGCCGATGTACTGGTAGAGCTTCAAGCCCTACCCGGCGTCCAAGAAGCTCACGATCTGCATATCTGGGCGGTTTCCACGGGGCGTCTGGCTCTGAGCGTTCACCTGATTTCGCCCGAAGGTGAAGGCGTGCTCACGCGCGCCAATGCGCTCCTGGAAGAGAAATACGCGATCGTGCATACGACCATTCAGGTCGAGCATCCGGAGCGGTTTCGGTCCGAGCGTTGTTACGATTGTGCGCTTTAGTTAAGTGATGTTAGAAAGTTCCTTCGAAGTGCGCACCCGTAGCTCAGCTGGATAGAGTAGCCGGCTTCGAACCGGTTGGTCGGGAGTTCGAATCTCTCCGGGTGCGCCATTCAAAATCGGCCAAACCATCTTCTCATCCGTTCTATTTTTCCTTCTTCATTTTCCCGCATACCCGGAGCCTGCTCGCGTCCGGCGAGCAGTGCACTTTGGCCATCCCTGGCCGCACGTGGCTCGGGAATGCGGGTAAATGAAGAAGGAAAAATAGAACGGTTCACAAAATCTTTGCGGCCGATTTTGAATGGCGCACCCGGAGAGAGCGACCCTCGTCCGGACTGATTTCAGGGGTCACTACTTACCCTCGACATGCTTCTTGAGATCATTCCCAAGAAGCTCGTTCCAGCCTTCCGTATAACTCCCTTTAATCTCATCGCTGAGCGGGCCGAAGAACTTGTGCTCGAGCTTCACGAGCGTCGATCCCTGGTTCTCTTCCAGCGTGAAGCTGTAAACCCCGCTGACCGGTCCGTCGCAGCCCATGGCTCCCGAGAGCTCGATCTCTTTGCCAGGAATCAGCCCGCTTTGAACGACTCTTGAAAGCTGCCCCCGATTTTCGCGTCTTGGGTGATTTTGGAACCTTCCTCGACGTAGTGAGACCACCAGTCTCCCACTTCCTGGGTCAAGGCTTTGAACACCTTTTCCCGGGGGGCATTGATGACATGTTCCTGGACGATGTGGACGTACTTCAATGGTTTCATGATTCCTCCGATTTCTTGGCCAGTTTCAACAATGAGGTTGCATGAGCCGCCGCGAAGCGGCTCATCCAACGTTCGGATATTTTTTGGATCGGGACGGCATTCAGGTGATTCCACCGCTGGCGGCCCTCTTTGCGGGCGATCACGAGTCCCGCCTCTTCGAGCACATCCAGATGTTTCATCACTGCGAACCGGGTGAGTTCCGAGAACTTTTCGCTGAGTTCGCCCGTGGTGCGGGGTCGATCTCGCAAGAGATCCAGAATCCCGCGCCGCGTGGGGTCCGCCAGTGCTCGAAAGACACTGTTGTTATCATCCTTCAATAACATGTTACTATTTAGTTACATATTAGGGCTTCTGTCAAGTCGTGCTAAGAGGGGAGTCATGAACACAAAGCCGTTGCGAAGGGTGCTTACGTTGGGTCTTTTGGTTCTTCTCGCGTGTCCCACCGCGTTCGCCACCGTGCAAAGCTTCAAGAACGAATCCTGCGCCGAAACCGATTCCTGCGCCTTGAAAGAATTCTCGCTCACCCACGAGAACTACGAAGTCATCGCCGGCGGCGGTGACAACTACGGCACGCGCGCGTTCGCGCTCTACAAAACCGCCCGGCATGAGGACCTCGAGAAGTTCGGATTCGCACAGCAGATCCGCGGCTGTGTTTTCATGAGCTGCCAGTCCGCTGACGGATCGGTGACAAAAGCCCTAAGTTACGTTCACAGCTCGTTCGGCAAGGAAGTTCGCTTTCGCCATCCGACCTGGATCGTGGACTCGGACGATGTCGACCCCATGTACAACAGCACTGCCGAAGTCGGGAAATCTCGCCACGATATTTACCGATGGAACACGGTGGAAGGATCGTTCGCGAAGCCGACTCAACGTTTTTTCGGCCGCGAAAGGCCGGTACGATCGGAGCTCTATGTTTCGGATCGCCCGGGCGTGGCCTTTTATACGTCCGACGACCGATGCGCTCAGAATATCTCGCTTGAGTTCAAGATGTGCATTTACAAGAGCGCGGAAATCCCGCTCGTCTCCATCGCGACGCGTTTGGATTTCGCGAGGCCTTTGCACTGTTTTGATTGGAGCAGCTCGTTTGTTTTCGACCATCTGACTGGAAAATTTCTGGAGCCGGTGGGGCTCGATCCGATCTGCCAGTAGGTAAAAACTCGCCAGCGAAACTTTTGATGGCGGCGTCAGTCTCTTCGTTTCATCCTGAGAGCCTTAGTTCCAAAATGCTAAATCTGATGAAGGAAGAACTCTGATGAAAACGAAGTCGTATTCATATGGTGATTGGTCCTGGAAAACCTATTTGAAAAAAGTCGGCAGCGGTTGGGAAACGGGATTTCTGTTTGATGGAAAGCCGATTTTTGTCGGCAACTTCATATATCCGCAGGAAGCCTCTCGTTGGTACGCCCTCATGAATCGCGAAATCTCGAGCTTCGCGAAGACGTACAAGGTGGGTTCGAATTTCCCAGCCGCCTGGTTCAAGAGCTTCTTCTCGAATCACCTCTATCGTTTTTACTACGCGTATCTCGACAAGCTTTTCGCTAAGTACAACCGCTCCTACCAGGCGGCGGTCTCGCGCGACGTGCGCCGGTACAAGCAGTTCGCCAAGAAGTTCAGCCCACCGCCGTCGGAAAAGCCGTACCAACTCAGAAGTGCTTAAGTTTTAGGTCCTGAGTCCAGTTCTCAAAGAGCAGGGGAGGATTATCCTTCCCTGCTCTTTTTTCGACCTAGGCGGACGCACCCGCCGTACGGTCGTGGTCGGCGAAGAAGACAATCCGTAATTCGCTTCGGCGGCTCAGCAAACGATCGTGAGCGTATGCCCGTGACCGTCGTTGTCTGGTTTTAGAAACGGTGCCCCCGGCTTGCAGCGAAGTGAAATCTCCGGCGGCCAGCGTGAACGTGTGTGAGTGCGCTCCGGCGAGCAATGTATAATTTCCCGCAACCGCAACCGCTACCGAAATTTCGCCTGCCGTGAGCACCGCCGCCGTCGGGGCGTGGCCCGGATTCGTGTAAGTCGTGTGATCCGAGCTGTCGCCGCAAGCCTGTAGAAGCGCGGCAACCGCAGGTAGCAGTGCGACGACCCCTGCCGCGTTCAAAAAATCCCGCCGATTCCATTCTGAATCGCTCATTGAGACATCTTCCCAGCCACCCCGGGCTTGTTATAAAGTGACCTATGAATACTTTACCGGCTGCCGCACGGTACTTCCCACTCGAAAAAGGCGCCTATGAAGTCGCCCCGGGATTGAAGACGCTTGGGAGTGACTTTGGCAACGGCCCGCTCGAGGCCCAAGTGTTTCAGTTCGACCGGTCTTTCCCAATCTTTCGGGCAAGTAAACTGGCCGCGCGTCGCGAAAATCTCTCGAAATATTACATAGAAACGGATTACCCGCCGCTCGTCGCGGAAGGCGTGACCCGAATGCTGGTGAACCGACTGGTCACGGAATCACCGGAATACTTTCAAGTCGCCGGAGGGGGAGGGCGAATTTCTCTCCTTTGTCGTCTCACGGGTGAAACGCTGATCTTCGATTCGACGATGATGCTCGTCGCCGTCGAAAACTGCGCGGCGGAAGTCACGCCTTCCTACGCCTCCGCGTTCGATGCGCTCGCGCTTCAAGTCGCCGAGGACCTCAACATTGTGACCCTACGCGAGGACGGATCCAACGGGGTTTCCGCGATGCATGTCTGCTCGCCGAGTAGTTGGCGCCCCGAAGAAAAAGCCGGACGCGACTTCATGCAGGTTCATGCTCCAGTCCCCGAGAGTACGGCACTTCTGAAAGCTTCCAAGGCGATCGTGAGTGCCATGGTCTACAAGGGGCCGTACGTTCGCTTCGTCTGGGGACTCACAACCAACCCGCAGCCGAATCACCATCCGGATCCCCCGTCGGGCGTGTCGCATGACGAATGGCGCGGGCTCCCGCTCACGAAAATTGCCGACGGAGTGCCGGTTTATATGTGGGTGGAGCGACAGGTCGTCTGGGGCTGCCCCGAAGCGCAATCCTCACTCTTTACGATTCGGGCGTCGTTCAATCCGCTCGCGCACATTCGTGAAAACGCACGTGAACGCGAACTATTCCGTTCCACTTTGATTTCGATGAGTGCCGCGGTTCGTGACTACAAAGGCCTCAACGAGGCCTATGATTCAATTCTGACTTGGCTTAGCGACAGTTCCGGCCGTTTGATTTCGTGAACGGCCGCGCAACCATCCGGCGTTGGCCCCCTTGATTTTGCACGAGGAGAGCACAAACCGTTGCGGGTGCGAAGAGATTCAAAAGATTCCCCTGCGTGACCGCGCAGGCAATATGCCGACCGTTGAAGGCAGTGCCGCCGCAATCAGGACGCAGTCCGGTCTTGAGCAGATTAAGCAGAACGTTCGTTGCCCGGCCGTCCATTCGAACCACCGTGTAGAAATTTGAATCGGTACCGTCGGTGCGAGCGGTCAGAGTTCCGACTTCTAAGCCCAACGTCGTGCTTTGAACCACATGCGGGCTGATCGCCATGGCCGTACCTCGGGCATCGACGAAAAACGCGCAGCCATCCGGCGCGCAGCCGATTTCATTGAGCTGGGGCTTTGACCGCAAATTTAAGGTTTCGACCATATCGTATGCAGCAGGGCCGGTGATCTTCACGAAAGCGCCGTTCCGCGAAGGGACCGGAACGACAAAAAGATTTCCGCTCGAGTCGGCCCAAGCCGAGCCGTTAAGGACACCCAAAATGATGCATACGCTGAACAATTTCATTACAATAACCCCTTAGAACTCAAACTCTTGATGGCGAGTAACGGTTTATGCGGCCCGCGTCAAGTCAGCGTTAGTCTGTGGGGCCAAAAGCGCTGCGGAACAAAAATCGCCAAGCCACTGATCATCATCCACTGCCAGACGATGATCATGAACATGTAGTCAAAAATGAGATGCATTCCCAATCCGAGCAGGAAAACGGGGAATGCAAGTCGTGGGATCCACGGGAGAATCCCGAGGCCAAGTTCGGATAGGCACGCGATGATTCCGACCCACTTAAGTGCGATCGGCCCCAAAGTAGCGGCGACTTCGGGAAAGCGGCTGTAGTTCTGTAAAAGGAGTGCATTTTGAATCGCGGTCCCGTCCCACCACGCCGGGTTCGCGGCCTTCCAGAGCGCGGTTGAAACGTAAAGAAACGAAAACTGAAAGCGGATGAGAAAGACAAAAATCTTCGCATCGCGGGGACACTGCGGGCAAGCCAAGGCGCCGGCCAAGATCCAAAGCACCGCTATAAACAGCCCGTCTCCGCCGTAGATCAAAATCCCCATGCGAGATATAAAAAGTGTCAGGAGCCCGACCAGCAAGATGGCGGATATCCAGGGGCGCTTCGCATGTGCCAGACGGAGGGACAGTAGGCAGCCCAAAACTCCCAGTGCCGGATAAAGCACAGTCGCCTGCGTGACGGCCCAATCTCCTAGCGGCCACAAAAGAAGATTCGCGAAGTCGTTGGGCGCGAAAGCTCGTTGGGTGGCGGCGCTGAAAAAGGCATCCGTAGCGAACCAAAGGTCCTGTTGAAACAGCGCGACGCCGAACCAAGCAAAGAGAGCGAAACCGAACAGCCGGCGAAATCTTTTGAGCAGTTCCGGCGCTTCTTCGCCGCCGCCGACGAACGTCCCGGCAAGGGCTAAACATCTTCTCATTTCTTCCCCTCTCTCGCTGAGGGCTTTCGAGGGGCGAGGTCCGGCGGAAGCGAAGCGGGGATCAAGGGGGGGGCTCTCAAATCGACTCTTCCGATCGGCGATCGAAGCCGATCGTCTCCGTGGAACCATTTGATATGGGTCAGCGGGCTAGCACTCGCGTGAGGGTAAAAGCGATCCAAGTAACGGGAAGCGTCCGTCAAAATCGCTCGTGAAAACGGTGATCCGGCTGGCTGAGTGGAAGCGGTTTCGAGCCACTTGGCCATGCGGCCCAATCGGAGACTGTGGAAGTAACCGATTTCGTTGGCGAGCGGGACTTCCCACTGCTCCGAAGCGCCATCGGAATAATGCAGATCTGCAAAGAGATGACGATGGTCCGCTTGAGGCGTTCGGAACATTCGCCAATCTTGATGCAGCAATAAAGTGTAACGCCAATAAATCAGCTGCGAATTGAGCCGCACGTGCCAAGAGGTAAAACCCGGCGACGATGCCACTATCCAAGAGATAAAAGCGACCGCAAAAACCGGCCCCGCAAAGTTGCGGCTCATGATGGCTCCGCGAGGACGGATCTCGCGGCCCGTAGTCCGGACGCAATTGCCGCATTCAGTGATCCATATTTTCGGTGATCACCGCAAATGTGCACGAGCGGCGCCAAGCGGGCCGGCCGAGTCGGCGGATCCTGCCAACCTGGTTTTTCGTCCGGCAGCGCATGGGCGATCCGGTAGGTGCGAAGGTGCTTCCACGACTCGACGGCCGGTCCGAACCATTCGCAAAGCTCGGATCGCACGACTCGTTCGAGCGGGTCGTTTGTCATGGGGATGTCACCGACCAGGCTGACGCTGACCAGCGACCGCCCCGGGGGCGCATAGCCCTGCGAAATATCGCTCGGAACGCAAAGGTGATTGATCAGACCTCGCCCGTCTCCGTTCAGCGCCAGCATGGGTTCGCCGAGCGGCGAGCGCTCGGCCGAGTAATAAAGAGTGGTCGCCGGTTTGGAGCCGATTGGCCCGAGATCCGGCCATAGCTTTCGTGATTCCGGCCCTTCCGTGGCGATCACTGTCGCGGATCCCGCCAGCGTTTCGCCGTTTTCGAGCGTCACTGAACGACCGTCCGCGATTTCCATCACCCGACATCCATAGCGGATTGCGCCTTCCGACAGCTGAGCCGCCGCTTGGCGCGCGATCTCGCCCATGCCGCGCGAAGGGAGGCTGGCGAAGCCGCTGGCGAACATCTTGAGTGTGAAGTCGAGCATCCGGCTCGTGGTGTTCAATTCGCTTTCCAGAAAGACTCCACCGAAAAACGGTTTGAAAAAGCGCAGGATCATTTCCTGCGAATAACCGCGATCGAGCAAAGCCGCCTTGGTCGTCTGTTCGGGCCCGGTCAAAAGACGGTCGATCGGAGCGGCTGCGACTCTCGCGACATCGCGTAGCAGCTTGACCTTATCCAGCATCGATCCAATCGGAGCCCTCAGCGTCTGCCAGGCGGCCATCGGATTTCGAAACGGATCGGAAACTTTATGAAGCCGTCCGTCCACCCGGATCAGGGCGCCGGGCAGAAAATTTCCGAGTTCAAGCGCGGCATAGGGCACCAATGCCCGCGCATGGGGATAGGCCGTCAAAAGAGTTTGGAAACCGCGATCGAGCAGGAAGCCTTCATGACGATCGGTCTGAACCCGGCCTCCGGGACTGCCCGAGGCTTCGAGAACGAGAATTGGCCTGCCGGCCCGCTGGAGTTCAATCGCGCAAGCCAAGCCGGATAGGCCGGCGCCGATGATCAGGACGGGCGGATTCGTCATAGGATGGCTGTTTTAGGATAGCAGGAACCCATTGAGTTCGACGTGAAATATCGGCGACAATCAACGACATGCGCTGGACGCTCGTTCCGACCGCTTCCTTGCTGCTGGCGTGTTCGAGCGGCTATAAGCCCTGTAGCAAAGCCGGCGATACGTCGTGGCTTCATCCCCTCAAGGGTGATCGCACCTGCCATCAGCGCGAGCTGAGCGATGGCGCGATCGTCAATCACGGCAAATATGTCGTGCGAAACGGCCGGCAGACGTTGCTCGAAGGCGAGTTTTTCGAAGGGAAGAAGAACGGCGTTTGGACAGAGTTCAACGAAAAGGGCGAGCCGGTCGCGGAACGTTACTACGAAAACGGCGTGGAAAAAGCGCGGCCGCTCCTGCCCTCCAAACCGGCCTCAAAGTAAACAACGCGACTAAAAGCGTTTGTTGAAGCTGCCCGGGCAGGAATGCGAGGTGAAGAGCAGCTGCCGCTGCGCGAGCGCGCAATTGTTGTTCACGGAGTCGCGTTGGAGCGCGGTGCAAAGATCCGTGAGGCTTAGAAAAGATTGATCGCCCGTCGTGCATGTCGAGCTGCCGAATGTCTCCGTGAACTTGTAGTTGTACGAGTTGTAGAGCTGATCGTAATCTTGACCGTTGCCGCAGCCAGCGAGAACGACCACCAGTCCTAGGACCATCCATGTCGTTTTATCTAGAAAATGGCGCATATTCGCACCTCCACCGAAGGACCAGGGTTGCAAACGATTGGCCAGGCCGTCACCGTGTTTTTCCTAGAGTCAAATTGCCGGAGTCGTCGCGCGAGAGTCGAGATGTCTAATTCTTGGTCACTCGTAACGAACATCCATGCCGGCCGCGACGGCGTCCGACAGGAACCTACGGGAAAGTTCCGAAGTGAGATCCGCGTACTCGGCGAAAGCGGCGTGCGATGGGGTGGGCAGTCGAGTGGCCCCGCCTTGGCTGACGACGCCGATGAGGATTCCGTCGCGGATCATGGGCCCGCCGGAATCGCCGTGCGCGGGTCCCGAGCTTCGGCCCGCCGTGTTGACCGGGAAAAAACCCATTCGCCTTTCGCTCGGGGTATCCGTCGCGTAACTGACAATGACGATGACGCCGTTCGGCTTCACTTCGAAAATCTTGTTTTTGCCCACTCGTTTAGTGCCGCTACCGGTCGCGTCCTCGCTGATGCTGGTGTCTCCGTAACCTACGACTTGGATCTCTTCGCCGCGGCTAGGGGGGCGAGTGGCCACTCGAATGTGCGGTATATTGCAGCCTACGGGCTCTTCCGCTTCCATGATCGCGAGGTCGGCTTTAGCGCCCGCGCGCCGGCCAGACCGCAGGGCGGCGAGGAACTCCGGATGTACCGTGACGCGCTGGACTCGCGCCACCAGGCTCTGGGCCCCCCGGTCGTCACACGGGATAGCGATTCGCTCCACGCCCTGGCCTTGGTCATTGACCACGCAATGGGCGGCGGTCAGAAAAGTTTTGTCTCCGATTTTTTGGGTCGTGCACAAGCCGATCTTGTCACCGCGGAGCGTGAGCAGTTTTCGAATGGCCGGGTAGTCGGAGGTGACGCTCCCGTTGATGATGGTGCTTTTGGCGAGGGCGAACAGACAGCTTCCGCTGAACGCAACGATGCAAATATTTCTGAAGTTCCGTGAATTCATACAATTGCCTATTCAAGGCGTATGCCTCACGGGATATTGGCAGTCCTCAGTTGAGTGCCTCGCAGGGCGATTGGAGGTGTCCAGACTTTGGACAGCTGGCGGTCGATTAGTTTCGGTTCAGGTCGTCGACTTGCTCGTTCAGCGTGCAAAGGTCGTACAGCCATCCGAAGCCGAACAGGCCGGCGGTTACCAGATACAAAAGTCCGGTCATCCACTTGCCTAGATAAAAGCGGTGAATTCCGAAGTAGCCGAGGAAGCCGAGCAGGAGCCAAGCGACAGTGTAGTCATAAGAGCCATGGGTGAATCGCTTCTCCGCCTGCTCGTCGAGACCGGGCATGAGGAAAATATCGATTAGCCAACCCACCCCCAGGAGACCCAGGGTGAAGAACCAAAGCGCGCCCGTTTTAGGTTTTCCGAAATAAAAACGATGCGAGCCCGTGAATCCTACGATCCACAAGATGTATCCGATCGCGAGCGAATGAGTGTTTTTTACGGCCGTCGTCGTGACTACCAATTCAGAATCTTCGCGAAGACAAGCGGGGCGACGATCGTGGCATCGGACTCGATGATGAACCTCGGCGTATCCACGCCGAGTTTACCCCAGGTGATTTTTTCGTTTGGAACCGCGCCCGAATACGAGCCGTACGATGTCGTCGAATCGGAAATCTGGCAGAAGTAGCCCCAGAGTTTGGCGTCAATGTTCATGTCTTGCTGAAGCATCGGGACGACGCAAATCGGGAAATCGCCGGCGATTCCGCCGCCGATTTGGAACATGCCGATCGTGCCCGTTTTCGTGATCTCCTGATAGAAACCGGCGAGCCAAGTCATGTACTCGATGCCAGTGCGCACGGTATGCACGTTTTTCACGTCACCGCGCATGACGGCGCCCGCGAACATATTGCCGAGCGTGGAGTCTTCCCATCCGGGAACGACGATCGGAATGTTCCTTTCCATCGCGGCCATCATCCACGAGTCCTTCGGATCGATCTGATGGTACTGCGTGAGTTTTCCGTTTTTGAGAATTTTGTAAAAAAACTCGTGCGGGAAGAAATGATTGCCCGCTTTGTCGGCGGCCACCCATTCTTCGGTGATCGCCTTTTCGATCCGGCGCATGGCCTCGTGCTCGGGGATGCACGTGTCGGTCACACGGTTCATGTGCTTTTTGAGCAGCGCTTCTTCGTCCTTCGGACCGAGTTCACGATAGTTGGGTACACGAATGTAATGCTCATGCGCGACGAGGTTGAAAATGTCCTCTTCTAGGTTTGCGCCCGTGCACGTGATGAGATGCACTTTGTCCTGACGGATCATCTCGGCGAGGGAAAGTCCGAGCTCGGCCGTGCTCATCGCACCCGCGAGCGTGATCATCATTTTGTTGCCGGCTGCGATGTGAGTTTCATAGCCTTCGGCCGCGTCGATCAAGGCCGCCGCGTTGAAGTGGCGATAGTGATGCTTCATGAACGTCGAAATCGGCCCGAGTTTTTTCATGCTTCCGAGCTAGCGAATATCAGCGGTGGTTTCAAGGGTTTATCACCCTCAAAAACATCCGACCAATAAAGTATTCTATTAGCTGATATCCGGCGAAGTTTACTCGCGAACGCGATTGCGATTCCAGCCCGGGATTTCGACTGAAACTTTGCAAGTGCCATTGGGCACCGTCTGGCACGCCAAGCGGGATTGAGGCGTGAGGCCGGGAGCTTTCTCCAGCTGATCGAGCTCGGCTTCGGAAGGTTCATTGCAACTCTCCAAGCCCCCCCGAACGATGACGTGGCAGGTGGAGCAAGCGCTGACCCCGCCACAAGCGTGGTCCACGTCGATATCCTTCGCCAGCATGATGTCGAGAAGACTTCCCGGCAGGCCGGTTCCGCTGGTGGGCAGGGCTTTCGGATCGACCAGAATCTTATGTCCGGTCGAAATACTTTCCAGCTCATAGGGCTGCCGGGGCAGCTCGGCTTCCGCGTTTTGGATATAAGGATTGGTGCCGCCCATCGTGGAAGCTCATTAGCATACGCGGCAGGCCCGCGGTATTATTGTGGCTGATGGCCAATCGGCAACTTCCCGAGAAAATCACCGACCGCCTGAGAATCCGCCAGTTGTTGACCCGCGCGGCGGAGGAAGGCGCCAAGGCTCAGCTTGCCGTCGAGAGCGGAGACGTCAGCTACGAGAGTCAGGTTTTGGAGCGCGAAGTCGAAAAGGAGGGCATCGCCCTTTCCCTGCCGCCGAAACTACGAGGTAAGGGGGAGCCCCCGCAGGCTTATCTGGTGGTTGTTTTCATCCGTGGCGCCCGCGCTTTGGCGTTCAACTCACGTCGCCTGATCGCGCCCTCTCATGGAGATCCGCGGAAGGAGCTTTTCTTGGCGCTTCCTCGTCAGCTGTTTTTGATCCAGCGGCGAAGCGAAGTCCGGATCGAAGTGAGTTCCGCCTACGATTTATCCGTTGAGTTCCCTTCGCACGGCGAAAAAGGGAAGCGTATCAAACGAAAGGTAATCGATTTGAGTTCGCGGGGTTTTTCGTTCGAAATTTCCTCCGGCGGTGAATTGGCCCGCTATCCCGTACGCGCCTTCATTAAAAACGTCGCGCTCAAGATACACGGGCGCACGCTCCATTTTGACGCCCAGGTTCAGAATCGGATTCCGATCGATGCGGGAACCGAGCTTCGTCGTTGTAAAATCGGATGCCGCTTTTTACGCATTGAAGCGGACGATCAGGATTTCATCATGGCGTTAGGAGTTACGCGACTCGCGCCTTTTCTTCTAAAATAGTTGCATCGTGCACCGAGCCGAAGAATGATGCGCCCAGGAGCACCTACGCCATGAAGAATCTTGTGCGAGCAATCGGGCTTTTATTGGGTATTGCGATGATCAGCGGATGCGGTGTAACCGCGCTCGGCCAATCTCAAGTCGAATCGTCTCCGGGCGACTGCGGAGGAAAATGTGCCACGCCGCCGATGGGCCTCTTTCGCAATACCTGGTATTTCACGGTCCGCGAACGCGATTTCCCCGGCCAGCGTCAGGAGACTCCGCTATTGAACATGCGCGACGAAGTGATCGCGATGGTCGCGCTCGGATTTTTCAAAGATCTTCGCATTGAGGGTTCAGGAATCATCATGGACGGGCGAGTGGTCAATTTCGGCGGACGCAAAGACGGCACCACGCGGTGGAGATTCACCCGAAGCGTTTACGGTGACGGGGTCGGGCAGTGCCCGCTTGTTCCGTTTCACACGATCGCCGTCGATCCGCGCGAGATTCCGCTGGGCACCCGCGTGTTCATCGACGAAACGGCCGGGCTTAAGCTGCCGGACGGGACACTTCACGACGGCAACTGGATCGCCGAGGACGTGGGAAGCGCAATCCAGCAAGATCGCATTGACCTCTATACGGGCGAGGGGCGCGAAGGCGGAAACTTATTAGTCAAGCAGGGGATCACGAACCTTCGCGCGTTGACGGTTCGATTCGTTGAGGCGCCACGAGCGGGCAACTGCACGACCTTGCCGATGCTCGACTAGCCGTTGAAGGCGACCGTTGCTCATTCGCGCCGCTAAATCCGAAGCCGACTGGTCCGCGATTCGACGAATCTGCTGCGCGACGGGCGAAAACGGAAATCCGATCGCGCTCGAGCGCTGGCCTTTTTTTTCAGAAAACTGGATCGGTCCCTATCAGTCCTACTGGCCGGACTGGACCTTCGTCGCGGAAGGCGAAGACGGAATCGTTGGATACCTCACCGGTTGTCCGGACACTTCCGCACACATCCGGCGGCGCCGGTGGTTTTGGTCTCCCGGCATCACCGCGCGAATTCTGATGGGTCGATGGGGCTGGACCCCGGAGACCCGTCGGTTTCTGAAACGGTGGTCGGGCATGGAGCTAGGGCCCGAGCGTGCGTTTGCGCCGGAGGTTTCAGAACGCATCCGGCAGGAATTTCCTGCCCACCTACATGTCAATCTTTCGGCACCCGTCCGAGGGCGGGGAGCTGGCCAGAAATTGATGGAGGCTTTCTTCGAAAAAGCCAGGAGACACGGGCACTCGCGGGCGACGGGCATTCACGTTTTTTGCGGCAGCGCACCGGTCGGATTCTATCGGCGCCTGGGATTTGAGGAACTCGGACGGATTGAAATTCGTCCAGGCGTGGAAGTTCATGCCTTGGGCTATTACATTAGATGAGGGGGAAGACTCGATGAAACGCCCAGTTTACGTCCATGCATTCCTGATGATCCTCGGTTTCAGTTTTGCCGGCTGCGCTTCACGACCCGTGATGGAAGCTCCTTCCAACTTGACCGGAGAAACGCATATCGACCGGGGCCCCGCTGCCGCCACCCAGCAACGGATCAGTGATGCGCTCGCGATGAATCCGTCCGTCAACACTTGGATGCGTGAACAGATCCGGGTGATCACGGATAATTATTTCGCCGCCTCCTTGGAGCTTCGAAGATTCGACCGAACATTGGAACGAGCGCGAAACTCTTCCCAGGTGTTCGGTTCCTTCGCATACGCCAATCTGCTTTCGCTTCGAGTGAAGCGGATCGACACCTACCAAAGCCTCTCAGAGCTGCATGAAGGATTGCTTGATTTGAGCGCGAACGGGCGAGGCCAAGCCGCGTTGACTTCGCTTTATGAAACCATCAACGAGGTTCAGTCGACTCCCGACGAAAATCCCGCGACCGAGCCCACCCTGATGGGCGCCGACACGGCGAGACTCGCGCTCGCCGAACTCGTGGAAATGTTCGAAGAGCAGCGGGATGCCATTCTTGAATCCGGCGACGTCTCCAGCTCTGTTCGGGAGTTTCTCAAATTCGACGCATTCGCGAAGCTTAAAACAGCGCCTGAAGTGCTTACGAGTATCGCCGCGAGTCGTCGATTCAATCCGGAGCCGGGCTCCCCGGATCGTCAGCTCGCATCCAAGGCCATGTCCTCCGAGGCGGAGGAGATTCATCAGGAAATCGTCACGATGTTTGATGGTGAAAAAAATAATCGGCGACCCCAAGCGGTGGAACCGCGAATTTTTCCTTCCGCCACGGCCAAGGGGAACATTACCGGCAATAGCTTTCCTAAAGACGCATGGGCTCTCACGTTCGACGACGGCCCGTCCACTCGTCACACCCCGAATGTGCTCGCCAACCTTCGAGCGAACAACGTGAAGGCGACTTTTTTTGTCCTCGCGCAAAGTCTTCGGGTGCTCCGGACCCTCGCCCATGCACAACGCGATCAAGGTCACGGACTCGCCAATCACTCGTATAGTCACCCGCAGCTGACCCGTCTGGGCACGCTCGGGCTCGAGCACGAGATCAAGGATTCCACGACGGTACAAACCGAGGTCTGGGGCCAGCGTCCTCGATTCTTCCGATGTCCTTATGGGAGCGGCACCAACGTGCCTCGAATCCGCGAGGTAATCGCGCGTGAAAAGATGATCCATGTTTTTTGGAATGTCGACTCCTTGGATTGGCAGGACCGGAATCCGCAGACCGTGTTCGAGCGCACCGTGAAACAGATGCGGCTCAGTCGCGGCGGGGTCATCCTCTATCATGACATCCACGCTCAATCCGTGATTGCCTCCGAGTTGCTGATGAAGCACTTCAACGACAAAGGTCTGCGTTCTGTGACCCTTTCCGAGATTGTGGATGAGATCAACGCTGCGCCTTGAACTTCTACTGCCGATGGTCGTGGGGCTTTGTTTCGGCGGGATCACGTCGGCGGAGGAGCTTCCGCCATTAACGCAGCTTTCCGCGGGGGCGAATCTGCTTCGCATGGTTAATGACCGGGTGGCCGGTTCGGACCTGCTCGCCAAGAAATGCGGTTTGTCCGCCGAAGACGCCAAGAATCGCCTGCTCGCGCTGCATCCGCTCGTTGATTCCAAAGTCCGGCGAGTCGCCAAGCAGTTCGAGGATAGCTGGCTGGTCGGATGGAGCGAGGAATGCTCCAAGTACTGTCGGTGCGGATCCTATGTTTCCGTCATCGAAAAGCTCGCCGCCGAGAGAGTCACCCGGTTACCTCCTGATTCCTTGAGCGCCCTGCGTGGAAACGCGACGAAACAGACAGAGAAAGACACCCTTCGTTGCGCGAAGGAGCAGGTTTGGATTTGCCAAGAGCCTTGGTTCAGGGCTTTGGCGCTTGAAGCCCGGGAATTTGAGAAAGTTGACGGCTATTGATCCATATCCCTTCGGGGATTAAGTTGGATGGCATGAGATTCGTACATGCCTGTTTCATGATTCTGGCCGTCTCCGCCTCGGCACCGGTATTTGCGGAAGAGAACGACGCAGTGATCATTCAGCGCGGGAAGATCCCGATCGTTGACGTTGCCAAGGACTTCGAGGTCGTCAGCGGCTCCGAAGAGGTGATCGGCGACCCGGAGCCCGGACGCAAGGCAGGGTATGCCAGCTGGAAGGCGGCGTGCGCGGAGTGGAAAAAAGAATTGAAGGAACTCAACAAGACCAACCAAGTCCTCACGCTCAATTGCAACTCGCCGGAGTTCGTCCAGGAAAACGGAAATTACACGTATAAGTCTCAGGGCAGTTACAAGCTGCGCGTACGCGTCAGGGGCCAGGGCGCCTATCCTACGGTGAAGGAGTAGCTTGAATTTCCTGGGTCGCGGATCACCGAAGCGAGCCTCTTGGCGGGACGTCAATCGTCAATCGCTGGAGCCGAAAAACCACATCCGCCGGCGTGTCGTTTTTTTCGCCGCAGTATCAGGGTTGGCGATCGCCTGGGTTTTCGGCCGGAGTCCGCCAAGCTATCGCGAGGCTTCAAGCGACCTCCCGGTCACGGCTCCGAGCGCGATACAAGGCCGGGTGGTGCGGGTCAGCGATGGCGACACCCTGGTCGTTTTGCGTGATGAGGGCGGCCGCCCCCGACAAGTGAAAATCCGGCTGCTGGGAATCGACGCTCCTGAAACTTCGCAACCCTTCGGTCGAGTCTGTCGTGACAATCTGGCCCGCTATGTCGCCGGCAAAGACGTGGCCGTCGAAGCGGGAAAGCTCGATCGCTACGGCCGAACACTCGGAAAAATCATGATGGCGGGGAAAGACATCAATCTCGCGCAAGTCGAAGACGGATGCGCCTGGCATTACAAGCAATACGCCCGCGACCAGGCTAAGGCCGATCGCGATGTTTATGCGAAGGCGGAAATCATCGCGCGCGCGGCGAAAAAGAACCTATGGAAGGACGGAAGTTCTCGTCCGCCGTGGGAATATCGCCGACAAAACCGGCGCTGAAGGCTTCAATCCGGAATCGGACGCAGCAGATCGAGCAATTCCTGTTTTGAGAAAGCCTTGAGTCCGACCGAAGACTCCTGGATCAGAGAATTCGAAAGGTTGTTCTTCGATTCGATGATTTGCGCGATGCGATCTTCGACCGTGCCCGGGATCTGCAATTTGAAGACTTGAACGCCCCGGGTCTGGCCGATGCGGTGCAAGCGGTCCGTCGCTTGATTCTCCTTCGCGGGATTCCACCAACGGTCGTAATGGATGCAGACGCTGCCGGCCGTGAGATCGATGCCAAGTCCGCCGGCGAGCAACGAGCAGAGAAAAACTTTGCACTCCGGATCACTTGCGAAGCGCTCGATGCGCTTGGCGCGGTCCGATGTATCGCCGCGTAGTTCCGTGAAGCCGATTCCCTCGTTTTTCAAGTGGTTCGCGATCAGGTCGATCATCCCGAGGTACTGCGTGAAAATGACGGTTTTAAGATTGGAGCCGACCGCCTCGTGGAGGAGTTCCTCCAGCGCTTCCCATTTACCCGTGTGGGTCGGGTCGACTTTTTTGATGTTCTTGATCTTGCCCGACACGAGATCCGCGAGCTGGGGGTGATCGCAAATTTGCTTGAGCCGGGTGAGCACTGCCAAAATGTTCGCGTAGTTGACCTTTTTGCCGCTTTCGAGATCTTCGCGGGCCTTCTCGGCTTCCGTACTCGTAAGCACGGCTTTGTAAGCTTTCTTCTGCTGGATCGTCATTTCGCAGGAAACGATTTCTTCGGTTTTCTCCGGCAGTTCCTTCAGGACCTGGGACTTCGTGCGTCTCAAGAGGAATGGGCTGACGAGACGTTTGAGGGCTTCGGCCTGATGATGCGAAAGCCCTTCGCGCTCGCTTCCGTAGAGTCGTTTGAAACGGGCGAGCGAACCGAGATAACCGGGAAGCAGAAACTCCAAGGTCGACCAGAGATCGGTCGACTGGTTCTCCACCGGCGTACCGGTCATCGCGATGCGGAACTTGCACGGGATCGCCCGGGACGAACGGGCGGAGAGCGTCGTGGCGTTCTTGATCGCCTGCGCTTCGTCGAGCATGACGATGTGCCATTCGCTTTCCCGCAGGACCGGATCGCGCTGCAGAATGCCGTACGTGGTCAGGACGAGGTCCACTTCGCCGAGATTCAACTTCCGACTTTTGCCGTGAAAAACATGCCACCGCAAACGAGTGTCGTATTTTTGCAGTTTCTGCGCCCAAGCGGCGACGACCGAAGTCGGAGCCACGACGAGCGACGGCGCGCGCGGTCGGTTCTTGCCGTGATAAATAGTCGTCAAAAGCGCCAATACTTGATGGGTTTTTCCCAGACCCATATCGTCGGCGAGCAGCCCCGCGAGTCCGCGCTGATACAAACTCCAAAGCCAGGTGAGACCGTTCGTCTGATATTTTCGAAGTTCAAACCCGTAATCCACTTTCGGCATGACGGGAATTTTCGAGCGTTCGAAGACTGCGAGCCACTCGTGAAATTCTTTCCACTCCGAGTCGACGTTGAACTGTTCGACTCCGAGTTCTAGGCTCAAGCGATACGCCGCGAGCGGATGGAGCGGCTGGTCCTGATCGTCGTGCAGGTATCCGAAGCCGTCGATCGTGAAAGCGGAACTCGGAGATTCGTTGGCGGCGACGCCGGTGCGGTTCGTGTATTTCGAAAGCGCGAGGAGGGACGTCTCGAATCGATAGATCATTCCGCCTTTCCATACGTGATGCGTGCTGAGGCGACCGAGCAACGAAAGGTCCGCGAGTTCGCGGGAGTCGAACTTGATCCGCGAATTTTTAAATTCGTACGTCAGGACTCGGTTTTTTTCCACCTTCTGGCCGATGCGGAGCGAACTCAATTTCAACGGCTCGGTCTCAACGAGCATGTCGACGTTCTCGTGAAACACGACCCTTTTTAAAGCTTCATCCGTGCGGGTGCTGAGCAGGCGAGCGAGATTCTCAAGCGCCGCCTGACCGTTGTAAGCCAGGTGACTCGAATGCACGTCGCCGATCAGCGGAATCTCGTCGCGATTGGTTTTCAAATAAAGATTATCGGTCGTCCGCCAAGTGCGGAATTCCAGCTGGCGCACCAGGCGCGAGATCGGCATTACGTTCGTTTCGCCCGACTGCGGGTGCTTGAAGCGAAGCGCCGGTTCGAGCGTCAGCGCTTGAAAGACGCCACCCTGAAAAAGTCCTCGAACGTAGGTGACCGGCTCCGCTTGGACCAGTTCATGTTCCGGGATCTCGGCTTTCGCCTTAGCCACCCCGTCGTCCTCGTCTCCGATCCCCGCTCGAAGGAGGGAGCCCCGCTCGACGACCCAAATGGCGAGCCCCGCGACGTGTTCGCAGTAGCGGGCGCCTTGGGCGGCTTCGAGTTTGATCCCGCCGCACGAACACTGACCTTTCAGAATCGTTCCGCGACCGACCACGATCGCGGTCTCGAAAGTGGCGGACTTATCCTCGAGCATGACTTTGCCACGCACCTGCGTGCCCTTCATCAGCACGTCTTTAACGCGTGCTTGTCGAAAGGCGAGTTGGCCATTGCGCCAACGGATCTGAGTGAACTCGCGTTTAATCTGTGTGTAGTAGAGCATGCGGGAGGCGAAGCAAAATAACCGATTTTCGGTCTCCCGTCGCTTTCAATTTGGAGCTAATGGAAGTAACTCCTCCGCTCATGGATTCCACTGCAAATCCCACGGGTTTCCTGGTCCGGCCCGGAGTGTCCGCCCTGGTCTTGGCCCCTATGGAGGGGGTCACGGACGCACCCATGCGTGAATTTCTCACGGAGCGGGGGGGGTTTACTCACTGCGTTTCGGAGTTTTTAAGGATCAGTCAAGACGTCCCACCGGCCAAAGTCTATCGCGAACATGTGCCGGAACTCCTGCGGGCGGCCACGAGTCTGGGGGGGGCGGCACGCACGCGATCGGGTTGTCCAGTTCAAGTTCAGCTCCTCGGGGGCGATGCCGAAAAACTCGCGATCGCGGCCGCGCGTGCGATTGAGCTAGGAGCGGCGGGCGTGGATCTCAACTTCGGGTGCCCGGCTCCGACGGTGAATCGTCATGACGGAGGGGCCACTCTTCTTAAGCACCCCGAGCGCATCCGGGCGATCGTCAGCGCCGTACGCGCGGCCGTACCCAAGCATCACCCCGTGTCGGCCAAGCTGAGATTGGGGTGGGACTCACTTGATCCGATTCATTTGAACGCGGATATGGCTGCCGAGGGAGGCGCCGATTGGATCACCATTCACGGACGCACTCGCATGGCTGGTTACCAGCCCCCGGCTTACTGGGGACCCATCGGTGAAGTTCGGCTACGCTTGGCCATTCCCGTGATCGCAAACGGGGACATCTGGACGATGGAGGATTTCCTCCGTTGTCGCGATGAAACGAAGTGCGATCACTTCATGATCGGGAGATCCGCGCTCGCGGATCCGTGGCTTGCGCGAAGAATCGCGCGCGAATTGAAAATTCTTTCTGGCGCAGTGTGCAATCAAAACCTCGATTCTGAAGGCGTTCGGTCGTTCACGACTGACGCATCCGCGTGGCGGCCGCTCATAAAAAGATTCTCCGAAATCAGCCTAAATTATGATGTTTCGAGTCATAAAAGAGTGCTGAGCCGCGTGAAGCAGTGGATTCGTTTGGCGCACAATCGCACCTCTATCGATTGGTTTGACGCATTGAAGCGCTCCGAGTCGTACGACCAAATTTTTGACGTCGTGATCTAGACAACCCGCATTTTCGCTCTTACGCTCTCCGGATGTGTGGGGGAAAATATGACAAACAAACACAAGGTAGTGTTCCTGAGTCTGCTCGCGGGGCTAATGATGGCTCCGCAGGCAAACGCCCAGATCTTGCCCGATAACGATCTCTATCTCGAAGACAACATCAACAAATCGTCCGCCATCGATGAAAAAGGCTTTAACCGGCTCATCGATGAGGTCGTGGTCCACTTCGGCCCGATCGTCAAAGGCCACGGAGGCCGTTTAGTCGTAAATCGTAAATGGACTGACTCGACTGTGAATGCTTCAGCGCAGCAAACAGCCGGTTCATGGATCTTGAATATGTACGGCGGCCTTGCGCGTCGTAATGAAATCTCGCCCGACGGATTTCAAATGGTGGTTTGCCATGAGCTGGGTCACCATCTCGGTGGTTTCCCATTCGTGACATCCTGGGCCGCCGATGAAGGCGAAGCTGACTACTTCGCCACGATGGTCTGCGCCCGGAAGATTTGGAAAACTCAGCAGGCGATAAACCAGCGTTTTCGTGCTGCCGTCGATCCATTTACCAAGCAAAACTGCGACAATGCTCACAAGCTGAACGCTGATCGCGACCTTTGCTACCGTGCAACTCTCGCCGGCCAATCGTTGGCTAATTTGCTTGCCGCTCTCGGCACGCAGAAAATGCCCGCGCTTGACACTCCCGACGCCCGCGTCGTTCAAGCGACGAATCATGCTCACCCGAAAGCTCAGTGTCGCCTGGATACATACTTCCTGGGCGCTCTCTGTGCCGCCAAGTGGCAGGACAACGTCATTCCGGGTCGAAAGCATCCGAATGGCCAGGAAAGCGTCGGCGCCGAGCGCGATGCATCCATTGTCTCGTGCATGAAAGCGACCGGTTTCGGCATGGGACTTCGCCCGAGCTGCTGGTTCAAAGCGAGAATGTAACTCCTCGTCTCTATTAAAGAGAGGGCCGTGCTGAGATTCAGCGCGGCCTTTTTTTTATCCCATCCCGTCATTCGTCATGGAAACGTTGCCCGAGTGCCTGATCAGCGCGATTTCGTTTTAAGCGCTCGCAGGGCTTTCAGCTCCCGCAGCTCGTCGTTTTCGGTCATGAACTGCTGGGAGTTGTCGCGTATTTCGCCGGCGATCGTGCGATCGCCCTGGGTAGCGCGCCGAAAATGGATCCGTCGGAGCGCGGCGATTTCGCCCTTGAAAACCGGTTTGAGCAAGGGCCAGATCGTGCCGATCGGCTCCAATGCCAGCATGAAGAATCCGATCGTGGCCGTCGCGGTTGTGAGGCTGAATGTGGGAAGTTTACGTCGACGCGAGCCAGAGCTGGATTTGTGATCCGCCGTCCACATGTCGGGAGTGCCGGCCGAATACTTGGACTGGTATTTGAAGCCGTCTGGAAGGGCGAGCTCGATCCCCTTCGTTTTTTCTTCCCGCGCGGCGGTTTCGACTTCGGCTTTCGGTAACTCGGGTTTAGCCGGTCTGCTTGGGCGGCTCTCGATGGTCAAGTGAATGCCCGGTCGGGCGACGGTAGTGGTCGCGAGGCTCATGCTGACGGATAAATCCTGAAGCACATTTTGCTGCTCCAGAGAAAGAATTTGCGTCGATTCCGCAATTCCCAGGCTGATGGCGGGTGCGTCGATGAGCAGGCCCTCGGGTGCCAGCGGAAGTTCGTCTTCCGCCTTGGAGAATTTCGCCTTCGCCCGTTCGGCGTATTGCTTCTCTACCATTGGGAATCGAGTGCCATCGGTGGGAATATGGCCGCGACTGAGCGCCGAGATGACGGCGTCATCGATGAGTTTGCGATCGAACGCCATTTTGGTAAGTCCCTTTTGGATGCGCGGCACCTCGATGCCGTTTTCCATGCAGAACTGAACGAATTCGATTAGGCGCTGAAGCTTTTGGTCCAATCGACCCCCTTCCCATCAGTATACGGCAAACGGGCGATGGATGGATTAGGCAATAATTTCAGCTTCCTATGAAGAGCCCATGGTCTCTAATAAAAAAAATAGCCGGACGTCATCGCTGCTATCCGGCTATTTTCAACTGATTCAGTTTTGAAAGAGTCTAGAACCAGCAAGGACCGGCGGGCCCTGGCTCCATTCGAGTCGAAACCCCGTAAAAAGCGTTCAGGCTGTAGAGATCGCGCGCCATCCGGGTGAAGGCGCGTTCAACTCGGTAGCTGAACTGGGCATTGCAGAATGATCGCTGTGAGGTCTCGTAGCTGAACATGACCATTTGAAACGAGGTGAGTGAACGGTCACGCGTTTCAGCGTTACGGTCCAAGCGGCCATTGTAGCTGTCGAATTCGCGGTCCAGGTCGCGAAGATTTTGAGCGGCGTCCCAGCGGCGACCGCCGAAACGTGCTTCACTTTCAGCGTCGAGTGCCAAATTGCGGGTCGACATCGTGAGTGACGTCGACAGACGGGTGACCTGCTTCAGATCCCATGGCTTGATCGGGTCGGCACTGGCGCCGGCCGAAACAAGAGAAAGGACAAGAGCCAGCAATAGATTGGTGTTCATACGCATAAGTTCCTCCAATGGAATTTGTGGAGGTCATAGCAATGGTGTCGACACAGCGCAAGACGCTCTCTTTGAGGCTGCTTATTGGCTAGCGGTGGAAGTCAGCGCGGTTTGGCGTTTGCAGCTGGTGCAATTTTCGCTCGAATATCGGCGAGAAAATTCTTCACCTTCGTCTCATGAATCTCTTTGTCTTCCACGGTCTTCGGATCCGGATGGGATTCGTCGCGAATCAAAAGCAGTCCTTTGGGGATCTCATCCAGGAATCGGCTTCGAACTCGCGGTACAGGCTTGCCGTATCGGATCCGAGTTTTGGCTCGCGTCAGTACAAGCTGATCCTTGGCTCTGGTGATTCCGACGTAGGCCAGGCGACGTTCTTCGCTGAAGTCGGCGGCTTCTTCGATCGTGCGTTTATGCGGTAGGAAACCGTCTTCGCAGCCGACCAGGTAAACGACTGAGAACTCGAGGCCCTTCGAACCGTGAAGCGTCAGGAGCGTGACCTGGTTCTTGCTCTCTTCGGAGTCATCGTCATCATCTTTGGCGTCAAGAGTCATGCGGGTAAGGAAGTCTCGCAGTAGGTCGGGGGCGGTCCGCGCCTCGCCTTCCTCCGGCTCATCGGGCGCGAGCTGACCGGCCGCATGCACTAGTTCCTCGACGTTTTCACGCTTCCGCTCGATCTGAATCGGATCGTCGGTCTCGTCCGCGAGCAGAGTCGGCAGGTCGATCGCTTGCAAAGTCGAGCGCGCCCACGCCGCGAGTTCAATGGGGGATGAAGGGCGGGCGGCGAGATCCGCCCGAAGTTTTTCAATCGTCGCACGCAGGAGCGTCGCGCCCGCGGCCGCGCGCGGCGCGACCGTCGCTGCATCCGCCAGCGCTTCGTAAAGCGGACGACTCGTCGCGAAGGCATGATCATTCAGCGCTTCGAGCGAAGTCCGCCCCACTCCCTTGCTTACGGTCTTGCTGAACTGAGAAATGATCCGCCGTAAAGAGGCATCGTCACTCGGATTTGAAATCACTCGCCAAAGCGAAAGGACATCTTTGACTTCCTTGCGCTCGAGGAACGACAACGTTCCGACGATTTTATACGGGACCCGGTGGCGCCGAAGCGCTTCTTCAAAAACCCGCGACTGGGCGTTCGAACGGTAGAGAATCGCAAAGTCGTCCCATCGCTGAAATCCCGCGACGACTTCCGCGGAAGCTTGTGCGGAGCGCGTTTTAGCGCGCGCAACGAGGTCCTCGGCCACGAATTCCGCCTCGTCCCGGTCCTGCTGCAGGACGACTTCGGTGATCGGCTCCCCTTGGTCACGATCGGACCAGAGGCGTTTGGGATGGCGTTTTATATTTTTGGAGATGACGTGGTTGGCGGCATCGAGAATCGTCTTGGTGCTGCGATAATTCTGATCGAGCGTGATCGTGCGGGCACCGGGGTAGTGGCGCGCGAATTCGAGGATGTGCGACGGATCGGCGCCGCGCCAAGCGTAGATCGACTGATCGTCGTCGCCAACGACGCAGAGGTTCTGCTGCTTTTCCGTCAACAGACGCAGAATTCTGAATTGCGACGGGTTCGTGTCCTGATACTCATCCACCAAGATGTATTTGAACTTTTCGTTGTACTGATCACGGACGTCCTTGCAGTCGTCGAGCAGGCGCGTGGCGTGAATCAGTAGGTCGTCAAAATCCATCGAGTTCAGGGCTTTCAGCTGAGCTTGATAATGTTCAAACGCGGTCGCGGCGGCCACCGCATAATCACCTCGGAGGCCGGAGGCATCCAGCAGCTGGTTTTGAATGGCACTGATGTCACTCGTCCGGCTCTTTGCTTGGCCGATATGAAAGAGAATCAAGCCAAGATCGAATTTTCGGTCATCGATCTTCACGTTTTTAAAAACCTGCTTGAGCAGATCCCGTTGATCGTTGGCGTCGACGATCGTGAAGTCCGGGCGGAATCCCAGGCGCGCGGCATGGACTCTCAGCATGCGTACGCAGAGACTGTGAAACGTCGAGATGAGGACGTTGGACTTCCCCGTGAGCTTCGAGACGCGTTCTTTCAGCTCGCGCGCGGCCTTGTTCGTAAACGAAAGCCCCAGGATCGTGTTGCCAGGCACGCCCCGCTCTGCAATCAAATGTGCGATGCGGTAAGTCATGGTGCTCGTCTTGCCGCTGCCGGCACCCGCTAGAACGAGGAGGGGACCGGTCCCGTGCATCGCGGCTTCCTTCTGATGAGGATTCAGCCGATCAAGCGAAAGTTTCTTGCGAGGTGCGCTGGCCATGGGTCGGAAAGGTGTAAAGGGCCTCGTCGACAAGCGCAAGAGCTGCCGATAAAGTACGGCCATGAAAAAATTTATTTTTGGCATCTGCTTGGTGAGTCTTCCGATGGTCGCGCTTGCAGGCGTTGAACGTCGGATCACGGTCTCCGGATATTGCACGCGAACCGCTACGCCCGATCGCGCGGAAATTCGAGTAGTCGCGGAATATCAGGAGAAAGATCTTCAGGAAGCGACTCGTAAAGCTGGACTCGCTTATGAGCGCGCGCGTGATCAAATAAAACGTCTCAATCTGGAGAATGTGGATATGAAGACGTCGGAATATTCCGTCAATGAAGTTCGCGAATGGAATAAAGACGGCAAATCGATTTTGAACGGTTATCGCGCTCGAATGGGGCTCAGGGTGTCCACCTCGAGCATCAATAAGCTCGGCGAGGTGATCGCGATCGCCTCGCGCGAAAATCTTCGGGACGTGGGAAGTCTGCGGAGTTTTCTCTCGGACGAAAAAATGCGAATGGAGCAATTCGCCTGCTTGCAAGAGGCGGCGGAGCATGCGCGTGCCAAAGCCGAGAAGCTCGCGGCTTCATTGGGCGCTATACTCGGCGCGGTTGAATCCGTGACTGAGTCGTTCGAAGGCGGTCAGCCTCCGATGCCGATGATGGCCATGATGGAAGCCGATTCGGTGGGCGGAGCCCGCAACATGTCGCCGCCACCGGTCGATGCGGGGACGCAGAAAACCAATGTCACGGTCCAGGCCGTCTTCACATTGAACTGAGTTCGTGGCCTGAGATCTATTTTGACATGTTGCGTTATTAGACGTATTAGTCGCTGATGCAAATCACACGATCCGTTACGATGGTGGCCGCGCTATTTCTTTTGACCGGCCCCCTGTCGCTCGCCTCCGATCGCATCGCGGAAGCAGGCTTCACCACGAATGAAGCCCTCGCACTCGAGAGCCTTCCCGGCGTGCTGAATGATCAAGCGGCCGCTCTGGCGCAAGTGCTCGCGGAAACGAAAGTGCAAGCCAAACTGAGCGGGTTTCGTGAATCCCTGGAGCGTCAGCAACGCAAACTCGTGGTGACCGGGTTCCTGGCAGAAATGCCATGGCGCGGTCGCTACCGTGAAGTCCTCATCGGGCTCGGAGCGCAGTCCGCGTCCGGAACCATCACGGCGCTGGGCGAACTGATGGTCAGAACCTTCACGGACCCGAGCTTCGAAACCGCGGTCCTGTTTCAACCGGCTCGCTGAGCCGATCACATCCAGCCGAGTCGCTCTGGGCGATACGACATCGCCTCGAGCCAATCTTCATTCGTGGGCTGCTCCCGGCGGTTCCAAGCCGCCAGCGTCAAAGCGAGGCGCGCCGCTTTGTGCCGGCTCCTGAGCGTCGCCAAGGCCTGAATGGAATTGATCTCGGGCTTTTGCTGAGAGCCGTCGAGAATTTCTTGCAGACTCCGAGCGGGAAGCACCGTCGGTAAGTTTCCCCAGGTTCGATTGCACCAAAGCCGAGTTTCAAATACCCGCTGCCGCAAGATTTCTAAACGGGCGTCGGCGTTTCGCGCCTCGGTGGCGGGGATGAAGGAATCCACCCGTAGAACGATATCCGTGCGGTCCAGGATCGGGCCGGAGAGCCGCTGACGGTAGCGCTCGAGCGTAGTTGCGGAACAACGACAAGGGAGGGCGGCCTCGGGGTCAAGCGCGCCGCCGCACGGGCACAGATTTCCGGTCGCGGCGAACGTGAACCGTGCGGGAAAGACGGCGTGACCACCGACTCGAGACAGGATGACCTGAGCGGTTTCTAAAGGCTCGCGCAGCGCTTCGCGAGAATCGCGGGGCCATTCCGGAAATTCGTCGGCGACGAGCAAACCGCCGTGCGCGAGCGCGAACTCGCCGGGCCTCGGCGAGCCGGATTGGGCGCTTCCGAGGAGGGTCGCCGGACGAACTTGCGAGCTGACTCGGCGAACCGGGGCGGAAGCCGTGGGTTCCGCGAGCGGATCCCAGAGTTCTTCAGCGAGCGCTCGAAAGATCGAACCCACCGGATCGACGGGAGGGACGAGTTCGGTCAACCACGTGAGTGCGTGCGATTTCCCGGTTCCGCGTGGCCCGAGTAAAAGTAGATGGTGAGCGCCGGCCGCGGATAAACTCACGGCGCGTTCCACGATCGGATTGAGAGGAAGGAGTTGCGTCGGCCCAAGGGGCGCCGCATTCCGCGCCGGCGGCGCATTTTGCGTCTCAAGGTCCACGACGAGGGCAGAGTCACCACCCTGAAGCAGCTGACTCCAGGCTTCGACGAGAGTTTCGGCGGAAAACAATAGCGGAATCGGCGCGGCTCGCTTCATAAGTCCGCTGGTTTCGATCCAGCGCAGACTCGATCGCGCGCGCAATTCCGCGTCCTTCGACACCATAATCCACGGTTTGCCGCCCGCCCACGCGGCGTAAACCGCGCGAAGAATCTGCCCCGGACATTTCAGGCGGCCGTCCAGCCCAAGTTCCGCCCAGGCCACGCCTTCCATGCTGAGCTGAGTGTCGGCCGGATGCTCGGTTTTAAGAATCGCGAGCGCCATCGCGAGATCCGATCCGGTTCCCTGCTTCCGTACGCTGGCGGGCGAGAGGTTCAGGGTGATTCGGCGTCGGGGGAATTCGAGCCCCGATGCCTCGATCGCGGAGCGTACGCGTTCCTTGGCCTCGTGAATTTCCTGCGACGCGAGGCCGACGATTTGGAAGGAAGGAATCTGAAAGCTGCTCGAAACTTCAATTTGCTGGAGCTTCGGAATGGGATCCTGATTGAGCAGGGACGAGAGATGGTGATGTTTCATCCACCGGATTCAGCACGAGACATGCCTATCGAAGGCGTTGCTTCAAAAGGGCATCTTTGGCCCGGTTGATCGCTTCGGCGATTCGTTGAGCGTCTTTCCATTCGCGACTACCTTGAGGCCCAATCTTATCGGGGTGATAACGCTTCATGAGATCACGATAAGCTTTCTGGATTTCCGGCGGCGTCGCCTGAATCGAAACTCCCAAAATTTGATGCGGCGGACCGTCAATGCGAATCCCCATCAGCTGCAGGGGCTCGTTTCGTTTCATCTTCGCTTGAGCCAGGTCCGCAGCGCTTGCGGTCGCGGGTCCCTTCCGATCCGCTTCGCGAACTTGAAACTGAGACTCGCCGGAGTCCGGTCGCAAAAATTTCCATGCGATCCAAGCGAAAACCAAGCCCAGCGCGAGCGGGACGAAGTAAAATACCTCTTTCGGAATCGGGCGCGCCATTGAGGTGAGTATGAATCAGTTTTTCCTACACGGATAGGGCACGCCTTGTGCTTGCGCGTCTCATCATGCGCTGTCCGTTCTTTGTCGTTTTATTGCTGGCTTCGCTGCCGACCCGAGCCTGGGCGGTTGAGCTCTGCCCGTTAATCGGCCTTGCGAAGCGCACGGGCACCGCGGCTTCTTGGGTGGAACTTCCCGTGGATTCGAAGCGCATGATCTCCATCACCCGTTCCGATTGGATTTCGGGACTCCGGTCGAATCATTCGCTTTGCGGCGATTGGGCCGGCCGATGGTCCGCGTCCGCAAGTCCGGTCAACGTTCCGAATGAGACGAAGCGGATCCGTTACCGCTTCAAGGCGTCCGAGTTTCCCCGGGGGGTGAGCGGCGTTTGGAACCGTCTCCGCATCCGGACGGAAATGTGGCGCGAACGAATCTCCCAACGTCTGGCGCGGACCGATTCGACCGGCGTCTGGCGAAAATTGGTGCTCAACGAATCCGCGGCTTCGCACGATGGAGACCGTTTGGACGGGGGGCGCCTTCGTCAGCTCGGGTTCGTGCATCTTTTATCGAGCTCGGGCATCCACCTGTACGCGCTCGCTTCGTGGATTGACTGGATTTCGAGATCAGTGTGCACCTGGATTTCGTTTCCGGTCATCTGGGGTCTGCGGCTGTCGAGATTCGCGGCGTGCGCCACGTGGCTCGCCGCCTGGTTATTGAACGGGGGCCGACCCGGAATGCTGCGACCCCTGATCGTGGTGGGCTTGCGAACATTCGCGCGGTCGAGAGGCTGGAAGTGGCGGTCCTTCATGCCCCTGATCCTTTCCGTTGGCGTCGACGCGGGGATCGCGGGGGTTGCGGCTATGCGGAACTCAATACCCTGGGCGCCGGGCCGAATTCATTATGCCCTCGCCGTTGCCGGCGGTCTCATGGGCATGAGAGGAAAAAATCAGACGGACTCGGAAGACGGATTTTTCAAACATCTCGGCTCGCATTTCTCCCTCGCGTTGGGGTCTTGGTGGCTCACGGCGGTTTGGGACGTGATTGCGGAGGGACTCGTCTCACCGCTCACGCCCGTCGTGAGCCTCGTCACGATTCCGCTTTTCGCGGTCATTGTTTTCCCCGCGATCATTTTTGGGAACGGCGCCGGGCTTGATCGACTCCTCCAGGCGTCCGACTGGATTCTCCGCACGCTTTTGCAAACTCTCGAACGAGGGCCGAGTCTGGTTTTTGTTTGGCCGCGAGTTGAATGCGTACTGCTTGCGTTGAGTCTATCGATAGTGGCCGTTTCATGCTCCAAGAAGCGTCCGTGGGTCGGAATCGTTTTACTCGCCATGGTCGTGATTCTCCGACAGGTGAGCGCGGGCGGGGCCGGCGCACCCTTGCCTCCGGTGGCGTCCGAAGTGATTCAGCTCGACGTGGGGCAGGGAGATGCAGCTTTGGTTTTAATGAATTCGGGGTATCCCTGCGCCGGATTGATCGACGCCGGACCGGGCCGGGCCCTGAAAGGATCGGATTGGATTCGGCTTTTGAGCCATCGCGGAATCGCCCGGCTGGACTGGATCGCGCTGACCCATTTGGACGAGGACCACGCGGGTGGAGTGATGACCTTGATCAGGACGATGCCGGTAGGGCGAGTGGTGGGGTCGAAAAAACTTTGGTCCAGTGAGCGAGGTCGGACTCTCGCAAGCACTTTGCATGACCACGGCGTGAAGTGGGTTGCGTGGGACGGCGACCCTTCACCTGACTTTCCCTTTCACGCGATTGACCTGACTCGCTTGGGACGACGCAAGCCGACGGGAAACGCGATCATGTCGGGCTACGCTATTCCGCTCGTGGACGAGCGCTGGTACTTGGGCCTTGGCGATTCGGACGCCTCGCAGGAGTTGCGAGCGCTCCCGTGGCTTCAAAGTCTGGGGGTCCTCCGCCAAACCGTGTTTTTTAAAATCAGTCATCATGGGTCACGATTTTCAAGTAGCGAAACCTTTTTGCACGCACTTCGAATCGACGAGGCTTGGATCTCTTCGGGAGTCAATCGCTACGGCCATCCCAGCCCGCTGGTCACTGAGAGTTTGCTCCGTGAATCGATCCGCGTTCGACGGACCGATGAGGTCGGGATGATTTCAACGTCCACGGAAGGCAAGGATGAAATTCGCTAAAGACCCTGTTTCTTGGACTTTCAGGACCTTGCCCCCGTCAGAATCGGGGCGTATACCCAAGACTTATGCAAGGCCTTAGTCTTAAGCGTTTTTTGCTCGGAAAACCGCTTTCCAACGTGAGCCTCAGTCACGAACGAATTCCCAAGTGGAAAGCGCTCTCCACGCTCGCTTCCGACGCGCTTTCGTCCGTCGCTTACGCGACGGATTCGATGCTAGTCGTACTTGCCGCGTTCTCGACCGCGGCCGTGATCTGGTCCATTCCGATTGCGCTCGCGATCACCGCGCTGCTCATCATCATCACCGCATCTTACCGCCAAACCATCGAAGCCTATCCGTTGGGCGGCGGCGCTTACCGGGTCGCCAAGGATAACCTGGGTTTACGGGCGGGTCTCGTCGCCGGCGCCTCGCTCTTGATTGACTATGTTCTGACGGTTTCGGTTTCCGTGGCCGCGGGCGTGGAGAACATCGCCTCCGCGTTTCCGGTGCTGCATGAGTATCGAATACTCCTGTCCATCATCGTCATCGTGATTCTCATGGTGATGAACCTTCGGGGAATACGTGAGTCTGCGACGATTTTCGCGTTCCCCACCTACTTTTTCATTTTCTCCATCTTCGCGTTACTGGTGGTCGGGTTTTACAAAGCGCTTTCCGGTCAAGCGGCGGTCGCCATGCCGCTCCTGCACGAAACCTATCCGGCCGTGCCGATGATTCTTTTTCTACGAGCTTTCGCCTCGGGCTGTTCGGCCCTCACGGGCGTGGAAGCGATCTCCGACGGGGTTCCGGTCTTCCGCGAGCCCGCGCACAAGAATGCCAAAATCACGCTGGTCTGGATGGCGGTGATTCTGGGATTGATGTTCATCGGAATCACGTCACTCGCGCATGTCTTTCACCTGATTCCGCAGCCGGGCCAAACCTTGATTTCGCTATTGGGTCGAGTGGTGTTCGAAAATTCGCCGGCCTATTACGCGCTGCAGGCGGCGACCGCGCTGATTCTTTTTTTGGCGGCCAACACGAGTTACGCCGATTTTCCGAGGCTCGCGTCGTTTCTGGCCAAGGACCGCTTTTTACCGCGGCAGTTCACCAGCGTTGGGGATCGTCTGGTTTTCTCGAATGGCATCGTCGGTTTGAGCGTCGCCGCGATTTTTCTTTTGGTCATCTTCAAAGCGGAAACTTCCCATCTGCTTCCGCTTTATGCAGTCGGCGTTTTTCTTTCCTTCACGCTTTCGCAGGCGGGGATGGTAGTCCTGCATTACCGTACGCGGCAGCGGCGCTGGATTTATTCGCTTTGCATGAACGGTCTCGGCGCGATTGCCACCGCGGTCGTGCTCCTGGATATCGCGTGGACCAAATTCATGGGTGGCGCCTGGATGATCGTCGTCATGATTCCCGTGATGATTTTCGTATTCAAAAAAATCTACGACCATTACACCGAAGTCGGAAAGGAACTGTCCCATCTGGACCGAAGCCGTCCGGCGGTTTTTCAAAAAATTCGCCACACGGTCATCGTTCCGATTTCCGGAATCCATCAAGGTGTTTATGAAGCGCTGCAATACGCGCTGACGATTTCCGACGACGTGCGCGCTTGCTATGTCGACCTCGACTCGGAGGCGACCAGTCGGATGGAGGCGCAGTGGAACGTCTGGGCGCCCGGTATTCCGTTCACAGTCTTGAAGTCGCCCTATCGGTCGCTCATCGAGCCGCTTCTCGCTTACATCGACGATGTCGAGGAAAGCCGGAACGATGACGTGGTGACGGTGGTCATTCCCGAATTCGTGACGGTACGTTGGTGGCATCAGCTGCTGCACAACCACACGGCGATTTTCATTCGCGCGGCATTGACGTTTCGTCGCCGCAAAGTGGTCACCAGCGTGAGGTATCACCTCAAAGGATTCGACTGAGAACGGCGGCCTAAAGCAGCAGCCTTCCGCCGTCGACGACCAGTGTATCCCCGGTCACCCAGGCAGCCTTTTCGCTGAGAAAAAAGCAGATCGCGCCGGCGACGTCTTTCGGCTCGCCGACCCGGCCGAGCGGGAAAGTCGCGCCGCGCCTGGCATAGAAATCTTCCAGCTCGCGTTTGCTCGCATGATAAGCTTCGTGCAGTGGTGAGCGCACGATGCCCGGGCAGACGCAGTTAACGGTGATGTTGTCTTTGCCGATTTCCTTGGCGAGGGTTTTTGACATCTGGATCATTGCGGCTTTGGAAACGGAGTAGGCGAGGGCGAAATGGTTCGGCAAAAGGCCGGCCGTCGATGAAACGTTCACGATGCGGCCACCGTTCAGGTTTTTGGCCATGGCGGGAATGATCTGCTGGATCAAAAAAAACGGCGCCTTGAGATTCACCGCGAAGGTATCGTCCCACGATTCTTCAGTCGTCGTGAGCGCCCCGCCGAACGGATAAACTCCGGCGTTGTTGACGAGTCCGTAAATGTTTTTCTGAGTCGCGAGAATTTTATCCGCGGTTTTCTTGATCTCCGAAAAATTACGTAGATCGCAGGCGAACGCGACCGCCCGATCCGGACCGAATTCCTTCGCGGCGTCTTCGAGTTTTCCCTGATCGCGACCGATGAGGACGACGCGATATTCCGGGTCCGCGACCAAGAGGCGCGCCGTCTCGAGGCCAATCCCACTGCCACCGCCGGTGATGATGACCGTCTTCTTCGAAGCTTTATCGATTGCCATGTGGTGACAATAATACGGAACCCCGTGATTTTTTTACGAAACTTGCTATTCGCTCCAAGTGCATGGTAGACTGTTTAAGTCAGATATTATCGGCATGGGCCCCATAGCCTTTGTTCGATTGTCTAGAGGTTACAGGGGGTTATCTCGGCTTGGGTCGTTCACAGGGGCTTTTTTATAGTCTATTGGTTTCCGCCAGCCTCGCCTGCGCTCCCGTCGTGGAGAGAAAAGCAGTTGTGAAGGAGTGCATCTTGCCGGAGGACCAAAACAAAACTTTGTCGGCGCACTGGCAGGCGACCCCCATCCCGCTCGCGTTCCGAGCGGGTCAGTTTAATACGAATGAAATGGGCGACATTGTCCAGGCGGTCGCGACTTGGAACGATTTTTTCATCGAGAGTCGCGGTTATCCCGCCTTCGATATCGGAGATGCCGGAAGTCCGCGCCAGTCGACCGCGGCTCGCCCGGTGGCGCTCTGCTCAAATGGCATCATTACCAACGGCCAGTTCAAACCGGGGTCGGCGGTCACCCTCTATAAGCAAGGCAGCTGGCCTTACGCCAATCAGCCCGATGCGATCGCCCTTACGAGTTTTTGCCCGGTGCCAGCGGCGCCCCTTTCAAACATTTACATGGCGATGATGGAAGTGAACTACCAGAACTTCTTCATCAATGGCGCGAAGCTGCCCGATCTGCAAAGCATCTTCACGCACGAACTCGGTCACCTTCTGGGATTGGATCACAGCTGCGCGACGGCCAATCGCGTCGGATTTCCAAACTGCAATGATTCAGAACTCCCGGATGCGTACTTCAACGCGGTCATGTTCCCGGTCGTGCTCTTTGACGATCTCGGCTATGGCGAATCGCGCCGAGCGCTCCAAAGCAACGATCAGGGCCGGGCCAACTGCCTTTACGAGATCGCCGGTAGCTAAGGCGTTCTATTTCGTCGGCACCGGAGCCAGCGCGAGCGCCGCAATTCCTTTATCCGCGATCTCCTTGGCCTGCGACGGGCTGATATTGTAACCGAGCCGTCAAAGCCTGCTTCAGATCGGCGTAGGAGCGAGTACTCGGGATTGACCCTGCTTCCCGTCGGACGTTCCGTTTCCGTTGGTAGTAGAGATAGGCGATCGTCGAGGCGATGATTGCGTTCCGAAGCCCAAGTGAGCGACTCGACGCGGAGCGGATGTACCGCGAACAGACGGCCGGCGATGAAGGCCACGGTCACCCGACCGCTTAAAAGAAAAAGGAACCATAAGACCAGCGCGCTACTTGCTGCATGGAGCACGAGATTATCGAAATGATAAATCCATTTCGATCGTAGCTGCAGTCGTCGACGAGGACGTTCGTCAACGAGTTTCCAGTGTTTTTTCGGCATTGTAGGCCGACTTCACGACGACGACCCATTTGTTCCCGATCATTTACGGGAGCAGTCCTTTGGCTTGAAGAAGTTTAACCGCGGAGTCGTTCGCATAGACGCTCGGAACGAAGTTGATAAAACCCGAAAGATGCTTCATCAGTGAGTTTTCGAGCTCGACGAGCAGACGCGGACGCCCGTCCTTGCCGACGATTTTGACCGGTTCCGACTCGCGGTAAAGATTATCTCCGGTGCGTTTTTTCACGATGTGCGAGAGGCCGCGCGTGAAAACGACGTCTTTTTCCGGAATGTCCGCGATGAGCCATTCCTTGCCGGTGCCGTCTCTCTCCAGGACGCGTTCGAATTCCTTCACGAGCTTTCGGATCTGAGAGATCAGCTTCACCTTTTCATCGGTCGCGCCCGGTTCTTGAAGGATTCGGTGCGCGAAGAGCGGATGGTGCACGGTCTTCGGCGCGATTCGGAAAAGAAGCATTTCTAGCAGCTCCCAGACATGGGGATCGCGAATATGTTTCTGCCCGCGAATGGCTTGTGCGCGCGACATGAAATAAACGTCGTTCCACCAGAAAAAGCGTTCGTCGCGCTCCTCGATCATCGCGAGCAGATCATGAAACTGATAGATGAGATTGGATTCCAAAAAGGCCTTCGCGACATGTGACGACATGATGTCGAACTTGGCCGAACCCTGATTTTTGATGATTTGCGAGTACCAGCTGAAGCGGGCGATCAGGAAGTCTTCTACCGCGTGTGCCGCGCCTTCGCGCACTCCGAAGCCGGTCTGGCCGGCGCCCGCATCAAACGTCACGAGATTGGCCAGGATATATTCGCGGTCGAACTGGCCGTATTTTAGGCCCGTGTAATGCGAGTCCCGAAGGAGGTAATCCATGCGGTCCGCGTCCAGATCCGAGTGCATGAGCTGATTGGCGATGAGATGGGGGGAGTCGCCTTTGATGATGTTGGAAATCATCTGAACGTCGAGACCGTAGTCTTCGAGGATCTTGGTGATCCCGCCTTCATAGCGGGTGTTCTTGATGATGAAGGAACCGAGATGCTCGTGCGAATTCGGAAGGTCCTTCGCGGTTTTCTTCTGGGTAGCGCGGGCGTCGTTGCCGTGCCGGATGTAGGCGTTTTCGATCGAATGGCTGAACGGAAAAGTACCGATGTCGTGGAGGAGAGCTGAGATGCGCAGGCATTTGTGCAACATCGCTTTGGGATGTTTCGTCCGCGGATCGAAGAGTTCATGGTCGGGTACGTTGATCCCAAGCGCCCGAATCATCGTGTGCATCGAATGCATGACGCCGATGGCGTGCGCGAAGCGGTTGTGTTCCGCCCCTGGAAAAATGTAGTTCGCAAAGCCGAGCTGCTTGATCCAGCGAAGTCGCTGAAAGAAAGGCGAGTTGATGATCTTCTCTTCCCACTCCGTGATGGGAATGAACCCGTACATGACGTCGTAAATGACGCGCTGCTTGCGCGGAGGGCGGGACTTCTTACCGGGGGGGGCCGATTTCTTCTGCGCCATTGGGGAAATCGTACCAGCTCAGAGTGCCATTCCGAAGCTATTGAAAACGCGCTCCACGTTTTTAAGATAAGCGGGAGCACGAGGATCGTCGAGTCGGCGGGATAGAACGGGGACTTCTTTTCCGAGGAGTCTCTCCACTTCGGATTTCCAAAGTTCACCCAGTTCGTCCTGCCGATCTGCCCGCAGTCGAATCAGCACGGCAAGATCATCGCGCACGACCGGCCAAATATTTCGGCAGGGAATTCCGTGGGCTTTGAGTGACCAAAGGTCCAGCATGTTCCACGTAACTTCCGCCATCTCTTCCGCCAGCTCCGGCCGCAAAAACGGATAGTCGGGCTTTTGGCTGGTCGCATGGCCGAAGATGGGACCGTAACCTTCGTGGGAAAACGAATCTTGCAGTCCGTGCATTCCCATCCCGAGGAGAATCGGATCGATTTCGCCGGTTGCGGCATTTTCACACGCGAACTCGCAGATCAGTCGCGCGCGCGAGGAGTTACGTTCCACTTTTTCGTGAATGTTACTTGAGGGAAAGTGAAACAGACGCCGAATCTCGATGTACCGCGGCTTCGTCCACTGATTGGGACGAACACCGGGCGATGCATCGGGGTGGATATCCGTAAAGCTATTGGCCCAGGCGATGGTGGCTGACTCCTCATCGCTGAGTCCACAATCTTGGGCCACAAGGTAAGTCAGTTGGTAATGGACGGGGACCAGGTAGGCGGCAGACGTCAGGGGCATGAGCGCAGAAAGCGTGATCGCCCATCCGCTCAATATTTTGCCAAGCCGCGTCATGAAGACCTCTTCGTGAAACATCTACAAAGCAGACTTCAATGTTTCCAGCTTAAACTTTGGACACGACCGAAGTACTCATCAAGCTCGGCAGCGGCCCGCTTCAAATCGTGAGCTTCAACATTTTTATTGGCCGGATAGAGCGTCGCAGTCTTCGGGCTGGCCTCGATGAGAGACGCGTTGGTCAGCACGCAAGAACTGACGCTGAAAGCCCGCGCCACATGCATCGGTCCGGAGTCAACCCCCATGAATCCATGGGCTTGCGAGACAAGAGCGAACAGCCGCCTCGCGTTCCAACGAGCGGGTTCCTGAAAGAAATAATACTCGCAGCCCTGTACTGCGCCCTGCTTGTAAATCCCGACCTGCCAAAAGCGGATGCGGTCTTTCCATCTTCGAATGACTTCGTCCCAAAATTCGACCGGTGCGATTTCTGAATTCGTATTTCCCCAAGGATGAATCACGACCAGGGGCTTGGTGGCATTTTCGACGAACGTACGTTGAGTGACAAACCGACGAGCCCAAGCCCATTCGAGGGTGGAGAGATGGATCTCCGGCCGGGACTCGGGCCCGGAGTCCAGCCCAAAAAACTGCTCTTTGCGCTGAATCAGCTGTCCAGCGCCCTCGTTGCAGTCATCGCCCCAGACTCGATCTGGCAGGTACGAAACTCCCGTGACGTGGGGATTTCCCTCAAAAACGACCGGATTAAACCCTCGGGGATACGTCGTAACGCGAAGGTCCGGGTACCGGGCCCTGAGTTTCCCAGGCAAAGAGCTGAGCGCGAGGGCGTCACCGAGGTTCCGAGATTTGGTCCCGATGCAGATTTCACGAAACTCGCCGATCCGAGTGACCGGGTTTGGGCGAGCGGGAAAGAAATCGATGTTCTTCAACCAAGCGAATTCGATGGAAGGAATCAAGCGATGAATCACCGGTCAGCTGCCTCAGCGAGTTCGGTTTTTCTCCGCCGCCTCGCGAATCGCGTCCGGGGCGGAATTGAGATCCGTGAAGAGTTTCAGAATCTCGTCCTTCGTCAAAACCTTTGAATCCTTACTTCCGTAGGCCCGAACGGCGAATTGGCCCGCCTGCATCTCGCGGTCACCCGCGACAAGCGTAAACGGGACTTTCGCCATCTGCGATTCGCGGGTCTTGAGACCCATTGATTCGTTTCGATCGTCGAGGTCCGCACGCAGCCCGGCTTTACGCAACTCCGCGATGAAGCCGCGGCAGTAGTCGTTATGGGGTTCCTTGATCGGAACGATCCGGGCCTGAACCGGCGCAAGCCAGAACGGAAACGCGCCCGCGACGTGTTCGATGAGAATTCCCATGAACCGCTCGATCGATCCGAGAACCGCGCGATGGACCATCACGGGCCGGTGAGGCGCATTGTCCGCACCGACGTAGTTCAGGTCAAAACGCTCGGGCAGGGTGAAGTCGAGTTGGATCGTGCCGAGCTGATGGTAGCGCTTCAGGGCGTCCCGGACATTGAAGTCGATTTTAGGTCCGTAAAAAGCGCCGTCACCCGGGTTGACCGTGTACGGCCGCCCGAGTTTATCGAGCACGGCTTTCAGTGCCGACTCCGCCTGATCCCAGAGGGCGTCCGAACCGACGCGTTTCTCCGGTCTCGTGGAGAGGTAAATCTTGATGTCGGAAAATCCGAAGAGCCCGTAGGTGTTCAAGATCATCTCCGTGACCTTGTTGATCTCGGCTTCGATCTGCTCGGGCATGCAGAAGATGTGAGCGTCGTCTTGGCAGAATGACCGCACGCGCGTGAGGCCGGCCGTGGCGCCCGATTTCTCGTAGCGATGGAGTCGGCCGAAGTCCGCGAGCCTGAGCGGCAGATCGCGATAGCTGCGTTTGGCGGACGCGAAAACGAAGGTCGAAGCCGGGCAGTTCATCGGTTTGACCGCGAACTGGCGCTCATCGACTTCCGAAAAATACATGGCCTCCCGATAATTGTCGTAATGGCCGGACTTCTTCCAGAGCGCGACGTCCATGATCTGCGGCGTGATGATTTCGTCGTATTCGTAAGGACCATAAAGGTCGCGCATGAAGGCCGTCAGGCGATTGTAAATGATTGTGCCCTTGGGGTGAAAAAACGGTGCCGCCGGCGACTCGGGGTGGAAGCTGAAAAGATCGAGTTCCTTGCCGAGTTTTCGGTGGTCGCGCTTCTTGGCTTCTTCGACGAGGTGCAGGTATTCGTCGAGCTCGGCTTGTGATTCGAAGGCCGTGCCGTAGATCCGCTGCAGCTGCGGGTTGGTTTCTTTACCGCGCCAAAACGCGCCGGCGATCGACTGCACTTTGAAAGCCGGAATCTCGCCCGCAGTCTTGACGTGCGGACCGCGGCAGAGATCCGTGAAGTCGCCTTCTTCATAAGTCGAAACCGTTTTCGCGGCCATCTGGTCGCGAAGCGTTTCGATGATCTCCACCTTGTAAGGCTGATTTACTTTTTTGAAGTAAGCGATCGCTTCGGACGTCGAATGCTCCTTGCGAACGAAGGGTGCGTTCGTCGCGATGATCTTCTTCATCACCCCTTCGATCTTGAGGAGATCCTCGGGCGTGAGTTTATAAGTCAGATCGACGTCGTAGTAGAAGCCGTTCTCGACGGTCGGGCCGATCCCGAACTTGGCTTCCGGCCAGAGCTTCTGGACGGCGTGAGCCATGATGTGCGCGCAGCTATGGCGGATGGTATCGACTTTGTTCGTCGTTTCGGGTTCCAGCAGTTCGTTGAGATCGGGTTGGCTCATAAGGACTCAAAACTAGCACGGTTGCCCTCGGGATTTCCATGGTCCACGATTTGCTTTTGCCTGCCGCACGGAGGTATCTGATGGGTCGTTTAAATACTGTTCACGGGTTCTGTGTGGTTTTCGTAGGCTTGGTGCTCGCGTCGTGCGGTCCGACTCCCAAGCGCACCGGCCAATCTCAGGTCGATGCGGGGGCGACCGGAGCGCAGGCGGGGACTACCAAGTTCCAAGTTCTCCTGTCACGCGAAAATGACTTGGAGCTTCCTGCCAAAGAAGGAGCGGTCGACACCGATCCAGTGGTTTACGCGAACGGCGTCGTTTTCCGAAAGGTGATCCAGATTCATCATTTCGGCGAAGAAACGAGCGGTGGCGAAGCCCCCCTGCGTCCGCCTTTTTTGGTGTTCCCACCGGACGCGCTCGGCGCGGATCCCATTGATGATGCCCTCTTTTCGGTACGTCTAAACGACGATCGGAATCATCCGGACGGGCCGCTGCACCGATATCCCGTTTCGAAGGACCGAGAATTCAATCGGTGGTTCATTCCGCTGACCCGGATTCTCGATATTTCAGATGCTGATCCGTCGGATGTCGTCCGGGTGACCCTCGATCTCAGGTACCGAGGCGGAACCACTTCGACCTACGCCATCGACCTGCGTCTCCGAAGCCCACTGCCAAAGCTCTTGCCTACGATCAATCCCGTTTTTCAAGACATCGGCATCCGGAGGCTGATGAAGGCGAACTCCGCCGAATCCGAAGGCAAGGAGCTGCCGTTGGGTTCGTGGGTTGCCGCGGAAGAGACGTACGTCAATTCATCGCACGCTCGGGACTTTCGACTTTGGCTGCAGATGACCGGAGAATGGGAAGTTCAATCGATGGTGGAGCGTCGCTTCCACCAAGTTCAAATGGGTCCCGACAACCGAGGGTCACTCATGCCGGATCGGCAACTCTTTCAAAGCAAAGGCGTGGCGGTACCGCTGGGAGTGCAGATTCGTCGGGAAGGCGGTACCGAAGCCTTTCTTCCTTGGACGCGTCCGGGTGATTTCCTGGCGATCGACTTCCATGCGGACGAGAAACTCTCGATTTCCTGGATCGTCGGACCTGCGGCAAGCACGGCGACGTGTTCCGTCACCCAGCCGTTTACTCAGCGTTATCAATGGAGCGAATCCCGTTTCCATTGCACCGGCACTCGCGGCGATCGTTCGTGTGAAGAAACGGATCACCCTGTGTCCCAAAGTCGAACCGAGGTGTGGCAACTTTTAGGTGTTCAAATTTTGGGCTGGATGGATCGCCAAGTCTTGCTCGCTCCGCGCCGGCTCAACCCGAATGAATTGATGGACCGCAACCAACCCCTGGCAGTGAGCGAATTAGGGGGTGGCATCGCAGTTACCCGCGAGGTGGGGCAGTTGCCCGCTTCCTGTCAGGGTCTGTACTAGGGCGAGCTTTTCTCAGGACTTGGCTTGTGAGAGAGAAACGCCATTCATGGGCGTAGATTCAACCACCAGCCTTCGGCCAATGACCGAGGAAGACTTACCACGGGTTCTTGAAATTGAGAGACGACTGCAAGTTTCACCCTGGACCGAGATGCACTTCAGATCGGAACTGGAAAAACCCTACAGTCGGGTCTGGGTTCTGAGTGACGATGAGACGGATCAGGAGATCTGGGCATTCGCGGTATTTTGGATGTTGTTTGATGAGGCTCAGCTGTTGAATGTGGTCGTCGACCTGCCCTATCGGGGCGGCGGCCACGCTCAGCGGGTGATAAGGCAGGGCGTTAACGACGCCATTCGGGCCGGTCTCAAGCGAATATCACTCGACGTGCGGACGACGAATACCGCAGCGATCGGTTTGTATCAAAAGCTCGGATTCACCGTCCGGCATGTGCGAAAGTCCTTTTATTCCAACGGTGAAGACTCGTACCTGATGGCTCTGGATCTTGAAGGGGTGGCTTTGACCTTCTAAGTCAAACCTGATCTGATTCCTTGGGGATCCGCTCCCACAGCGGTAGTTCAGGCTTTACTTCAACGACGCCGGGCGAGTAAGAAGCCTGAGCACTTTACTTGCATTTTACTATTATGAAGTTACTCCAACGTACCTTCCTCTGGTCGATCGCTGCGCTAGTCATTTTACTAGCCGTGACCGCTCAACGGGAATCAGAGGCCGATCCAATTTCGGATTTCAGTTTTGGAATCCCTGCGGCCTACGTAACTCCCCGATATATCGAGCGTTCACAAATTCATGTCGCAGACGTCTTTCGACGTCGCCTGGATAGCAAGCCCACTCCGGCTCAGGCCCGTGCGCTCGCGAAGACACTGATTCGTCTTTGTCGGCAATATCGGTTCGAGCCAGCGCTGATCCTCTCCTTTATCAATATTGAAAGCGGTTTTCGGACTCAGGTGGTGTCGTCGGCGGGTGCCGTCGGACTGATGCAGCTCATGCCCCCGACGGCGAAGCTGGTCGCCCATCGCTCCAAAATTCCCTACTCCGGACCGAGAGCGCTTCGCAATCCAGCGACGAATTTGACGCTTGGGATCGCTTACCTGGCTTTTCTCCGCGACAAATACGAAGGCCTACCGGCCTTTTATTACATCGCGGCTTATCTGGTTGGACCGCATCGACTGGATCAGCTGGTCGCAAAAAAATTCAAACCTATTCAGACAAAAGCGTATTTCGAAAAAATCAAACGCGGTGTACCAAGCTGGCGGTACTATGCACCAGCGGAGCGACGGGTTTAATCGATGTATGAGCTGAGAGTGGAGGTTGAGTTCTCCGCGGCTCACCACCTGGAAGGGTACCCTGGCGATTGCGCTCGCCCTCATGGTCACAACTTCGTCGTTGAAGTTCTCGCTCGGTCACAGGGGCTGGACTCCATTGGCCTAGCGCTCGACTTTCGCACGCTCAAGGGCGCGGCTAAAGAGCTGATCGCCGGCTGGGATCACCAAGACCTGAATCAGCATCCCGATTTTGCGACAATCAATCCGTCGGCCGAAGAGATCGCGCGTCTGGTTTACGACCGGCTTTCGGCGTTGATTGACCGACCCCAAGCGGCAAAGGCGACCTGGATCCATAAAGTGGTGATCTGGGAGAATGCCCGAAGTTCCGCCGCCTATTTCGATCCTACCAAGGTCCCGGCCGGTTCATGAGCGCACGGGCGAATTCGTCCGAAGTTCCTCATGACTCGGTCATTCTACTTTCGGGCGGACTGGATTCGGCGGCCAATCTTGCGCTTTGCGCGGCTTTGGACCGACCGGTACTGGCGCTCAGCTTCCGATACGGCCAGCGAGCGGCTCGCCGTGAAATGATCGCCGCGGCGGCGCTCGCCGCGCACTATGAAGTCAAACACGAGATCGTTTCGATCGAATGGTTGGGGGCCTTGGGCGGGAGTTCCCTGACCGATTTGGGCGCGGACATTCCACGCCTTGAATCCAGCGAGCTGGACCGGGCCGACGTAACGACCGAGAGCGCTCGGGCGGTCTGGGTGCCCAATCGAAACGGCCTTCTGATCAATGCGGCCGCGGCCTACGCCGAACGATTGGGGGCCCCGCGCGTGGTTGTGGGATTTAACCGTGAGGAAGCTCAGACGTTTCCAGACAACTCGACGGTTTACATGCGCCGGGCAACGGCTGCGCTGGCGATGTCGACTTCGAACGGGGTCGAGGTTTTCAGTTATACGAGCGAGCTCGATAAGACCGAAATCGTTGCTGAGCTTCGCCTGCGCGATCCGGAGTTCCCGTTTCATCTCATTTGGAGCTGCTATCAAGGTGGCGAGCGCCCGTGCGGGTGTTGCGAGTCGTGTCGTCGGTTTTATCGAGCCACCGGTTTGCCGAACCACGCCGCCGATCACGGTTTACCTCGATGAGCCTCGGGGGCGTCACGACCCGATTCGTTTCCGGCCTCCGCCCGTATACGGGCGTGGAGCTGCGGCCGCATTATCTGCTTTCGCAACTTGAACTGCGTGGATCGGGTCTCGCCGCATTCGTAGGGCCTTGTACGGTCAAGACGGAACACCTGGTGGACTGGGAAGACCGCCTGGCTTCGGATCACATTGAAGCGCGATCGATGGTTCACTTTCTCGGAGAGTTTTTCGGCTCTGGGCTCCGTGAAGGCGTGCTTCGGCAGCGCCTTCTCATGTCGACCCTGGGCGACGTTCTGAACCAGGCCCTGCGCGACGCCGATCGCCCCGAGATTTCCCACCGCGAAGGCGATGATCTTTTTGTCGCAGGCCGTAAGCTTTCCGTTTCGATCGTGACCGCTTCGCCCGTTTCCGTGCTGTTGCACGCCGGAATCAATATTGATCCGGCCGGCGCCCCGGTGCCGGCGATCGGATTGGCCGAACTCGGAGTCGCACCCGAGACCTTTGCTCGTTCCGTGCTCGACCGCTTCGCCGAGGAGTGGCAAGGAATCGACTGGGCTTGCGCCAAAGTTCGCCCCGTGGTCTAGTTCCGGTAACGATGTCGATTCAAGTTCCTGAATACATCCGCACGCTTGTCCCGTATGTCCCCGGCAAGCCGATCGAAGAAACTCAGCGCGAGTTCAAGATCAAGCGCGTCGTGAAGCTCGCCTCCAATGAGAATCCGCTCGGACCGAGTCCGAAGGCGATCGTTGCACTCAAGGCCGCGCTTTCGGATGTCCATCGCTACCCCGACGCATCTGCGTGGAAACTCAAGCAAACGCTGTCCAAGCATCTCGCGACCTCGGTCGATTCCCTGATCGCTGGAAACGGCTCGAACGAAGTCATCGACTTTTTGATTCGGACTTACTGCGTGCCCGGCGATGCGATCGTTACTTCCAAGGCGGCGTTTATTGCCTATCGGATTTGCGCGCAAATTCATGGGGTCGGTACTTTGGAAGCGCCGCTCGACGAGCGACTCCGTTTTGACCTTCCGGCGCTGACCGGGTTGGTGCGGGAGTACGATCGCGCCAAAATCGTCTTTGTTGCCAATCCCAATAATCCGACCGGTACTTACGTGACCGAAGCGGAGCTTAGGTCATTCCTGGATGACGTGATCAAAATCCGCGGCGGTTCGGTGCTCGTGGCCCTCGACTACGCCTATTGGGAATACGTGACGGCCAAGGATCTTCCGGATCCGATGAAGCTTTTACGGGATTATCCAAACGTCGTCGTGATGAGGACGTTTTCTAAAGTTTACGGTCTATCAGGTCTTCGCGTCGGCTACGGCGTGGCGAACCCGGATATCATTCAAAGTCTTGAGAAGGTCCGACAGCCCTTCAATATGAACTCCCTCGGACTGGCGGCCGCCGAAGCCGCCGTGGGTGACAAAGCCTTTGTCGAAAAATCACGCAAGAACAACCGTGAAGGCATGAAGTTCTGGGAAGACAATCTCAAAGCCATGGGAATTCCCTCCTGGCCGAGTCAGGGTAATTTTCTGCTCGCGGATGTCAGCAAGGGACTCGGCAAGCGTGGTGGAGACGTTTACCTCTCCTGCCTCAAGCGCGGCGTGATCTTCCGGCCGGTTGCCAATTATGGGATGATTCATGCGCTTCGGATTTCGATCGGCACGCCCGAGGAGAACCGAATCGCGCTTGCCGCCTTGAGCGCGGAACTGCCCCCAGGGCGGATTTTTCCGAAACCGAAGAAGCGAAATGGGCGACACTGATCCCATGGGTCTCCCGAAGATGGGTCCGGTCATCGCCATCGACGGTCCGGCCGGAACGGGAAAGAGCACCGCGACCCGCCGCCTGGCCGATGCCCTCGGCTACGTTCATATCGACACCGGCGCGCTCTATCGGGCCATTGCATTTCTCCTGACTGAGAAGGGGTGGGACTTCGAAGCCGGCTCAAAAACGTGTGCGGATACCGCGACCGAACTTGCGCGCACGGTCCATCTGGAATTCAAACGCCTACCAAAAAAAAATCCGGCGAACCGAATTTTTGCGAATTCGCGCGACGTCACGGATTACATCCGCACGCCGGAAGTCAGCATGGCCGCGTCCAACGTCTCGTCGATTCCCGCCGTGCGGGCAGCGCTGCTCAGCTTGCAGCGCCGGATGGGCTGCACGGGTAAAGCGATCCTCGAAGGTCGGGACATCGGAACGGTGATTTTTCCCGACGCGGACGTGAAGTTTTTTCTCTCCGCGAGCGTCGACGAACGCGCCAAGCGCCGGCTTGCGGAACTCGAAGCTTCCGGCGCCGATTCGCCGTCGTTCGAAGAAGTCCGACGCCAAATTGATTTGCGCGATCGGGGCGATTCCACGCGCGCGGTCGCCCCGCTCAGGAAAGCCGCGGATGCGATAGAGGTGGATACCAGTAGTCTCACTCTGGATGAAGTCGTCGACGCGATGATCGCGAAGGTCCGGGAGCGCTTGAAGTGAGCACGCCGGTCCTCGAAATTCTCGTGGTACGCGCGGACCGCATCGGAGACGTGATCCTCTCGACGCCCGTGATCGAAGTTCTGAAGAATCACTATCCCCAGTCGCGTCTGACGTTGATGGTGCGGGAGCCAATCGTTCCGCTCGTCCGCGGCATTCCTGGTGTCGATGACGTCATGGTTTACGATCCGACCGGACGTCATGCGGGTCTTGGAGGACTCTTCAATCTAGTGTCGGACGTACGCGGGCGGGGATTCCGAATCGCGATCATGCTGCAAAGTCAGTGGAAGATCGCGGCCGCGCTTTACGGTGCGGGCGTGCGGTACCGGGTAGGGCCGTTGAGTAAAATTCATTCGTATCTTTTCTATAATCGCGGGGTCCGGCAGCGCCGTTCCCATGTCGAGATGCATGAGGCGGACTATAATCTGCAGCTCCTGCGGCGACTCGGAGTGCGCGTCGGCAGTCGGGCCTATTCCTCGCAAGTGGCCCTTTCGGACGGTGCTCGCGAAAAAGCGCGGGCGTGGCTCGTGGCTCAGGGAGCGACGCCGGGCGAAAGCTCCCTCATCGCCGTGCATCCGGGCATGGGTGGCTCCGCGCTGAACTGGCCCGAGAGCCATTTCGTCGAATTGATTCGCGCGCTTTCCAAAGAAGGCAAGCAGGTTTTGGTCACGGGCGGTCCCACGGATGCCGAAGGAATGTCGCGCATCCGAACGGCCTTGGAGGCGGCACCCATGCCGCCGGCCACGCGGCCGATTTTTTTCCTCGCCGACACGGTGACGTCCATCGATCTCCTGGTCGGAATTTATTCCCATGTCTCAGTCGTGGTCGCGCCGAGCACCGGTCCGCTGCATCTGGCGGTGGCCCTGGATAAACCGGTCATCGCGTTCTACCCGCCCATCCGGGTGCAAAGCGCGATCCGATGGGGCCCGTACCGGAAGGATGATTCGAAATCGAGCGTCCTCGTACCGGAAGTTTACTGCGGGCAGGATTTTGAATGCCTAGGCAACAAGTGCAATTATTTTCCGTGCATGAAAAGCATCTCGGTCACGCAGGCGCTCGGCGAAGTGCGGCGCCATCTGCAACGAAAGGTCCCATGAAAGTCTCTTTGAAGTTCCGAGAAGTCCGACCGAAGCACTGGAAACGTGATCGCCTCGACTCCTGGCTCGCGCGGTTTCCTGATTTCAAAGTGCTGGTGATCGGGGACGTCGGGATCGATCGCTACGTGGTTGGGGCGGTCGACCGGATTTCTCCCGAGGCGCCAGTTCCGATTGTTCTGGTCAAAGAAGAGCGGCTCAAGCTGGGACTGGCCGCCAACGTCGCGGACAATATTCGAGCTCTAGGCGCGGAGCCACTTTTGGTCGGTGCCGTGGGCGCGGACCGGGGTGCGGCGGATTTCAAAAAAATTCTGAAGCAGTCGCGAATTTCGGCCCGTCACATCGTCGTGGATCCGAATATCCGCACGGTTCTGAAAGAGCGAATCGTGAGCGAGCGGCAGCAGCTTCTGCGTGTCGACTACGAAGCGGATGCCCCGCTGTCGGAGGCCGCGCAGTCGGCGCTGATCAAGCGGGTACGCGCGCTCGTGAAAGAGTGCGATGCGGTGATTTTGGAAGATTACGCCAAAGGTTGCCTGACACGGAAGCTTGCGCAAGCCGCGATCACGGCTGCGAAGGCGGCCCGTAAAACCGTTTGCGTGGATCCGAACGCCAAAAGCGACATCACGGCATATCGCGGAGCCCATGTGCTGACGCCAAATACGAAAGAAGCCGAAGCGCTTTCCGGCATTCAGATCACCGATAAAGAGTCGCTGGTCGCCGCCGGACGAGCGCTACTCCGATTGACGGCGGTTCGCCACGTGGTCATCAAGCGCGGCAAAGACGGAATGGCGATATTCAGTCGGGGCTCCAAGGAAACTTTGATGATCTCGACTTACGCGCGCGAGGTTTACGATGTTTCAGGTGCCGGCGACACCGTCGTTTCCGTCCTGGCCCTCGCCTTGGCCGCGGGTGCCGAGATCGACGAAGCCGCTATTCTTGGAAATTTGGCTGCGGGTGTCGAAGTCGGAAAGCGCGGAACCGCCACGGTTTCGCGGGACGAAATCGCGGCCGCCATGGAGTTATTCTCCCGCCTGGGTTAAAAAAATCGGCATGAGCGACGCACTACCGCAATTCGATTTGTTCAATCCCACCGACGAGCACAAGATGCTTCGTGAGTCGGTAGCGCAGTTCGTGAAAGCGGAAGTCGAACCTCAGGCGAACGAAAGCGATCGCAAGGAATACTTCAATCTGCCGCTTTTCAAAAAGCTCGGTGGTATGGGACTTCTGGGGATCACGGTTCCGGCCGAGTACGGCGGGTCGGGAATGGACGCCGTGGCCGCGGTCATCGCGCACGAGGAGATTTCGTCATCCGACCCGGGATTTGCGCTCGCCTATCTGGCGCACTCGATGCTTTGCGCGAATAATATTTCAGTCAACGCTTCACCCGCGCAGTGCACGAAGGTCCTCCCTAAGCTCAGTACCGGCGAATGGGTCGGCGCCATGGCAATGTCCGAGCCGGCCGTGGGTACGGACGTTCTCGGCATGAAGACGACCGCCAAGCGCCAAGGCGATCACTACCTGATTAACGGCCGTAAGATGTGGATCACGAACGGCACGGTCGATGAACGCGGGACGCCCGCGGACGTCGTGCTGGTTTACGCGAAGACCGGGGAAAAACAAGGTCGCGCGGAAATCTCCACGTTTCTCGTCGAGAAGGGTATGCCCGGATATTCAGTCGGGCAAAAGATCAAAGACAAGACGGGTGTCCGCGCCTCGGCTACCGCGGAGCTGGTTTTTGACGATTGCAAAGTTCCGGTCGCGAACCTGATCGGCAAGGAAGGGGAGTCGATTATTCACATGATGCGAAACCTCGAAATTGAGCGCATCACGCTCGCCGCGATGAGCCTCGGCATCGCGCGCCGGAGCATCGAAGTCATGCTTCGTTACGCCACGGAACGTGTCGCCTTCGGGCACCCCATCGGATCCTACGGACAAATTCAGCGGCACATCGGCGATAGTTACGCGGAATATCGCGCGGCCCGGGCATACGTTTACAATACCGCTCGGATGATGAATCTACGAAGCGAGGGGAGCCGTTTGGATTCCGACGGCGCAAAATTATTCGCGGCTCCGGTCGGAAAGCAAATCGCCGATCGCGCGATGCAGTGTCTCGGCGGTTACGGTTACGTGCAGGAATATGTCGTCGAGCGGCTCTGGCGCGACGCAAAGCTGATGGAAATCGGGGGCGGAACCTTGGAAGCCCACCAGAAAAACATCGCGCGCGACTTATTGCGTTCGCCGCAGAATCTAAGCTGAAGGAACGACGGGGAGTTCAGTCGTCTCGATCACCGTGCTCGAGCAGATCACAATCCTCTACGGTCACGCGCGCAAAAGACGTCTGGTCGATCGTTTTGCAAATCTTCTCCATCAACGCTTGGGCGCTGCTGGCGTTCCAGTGCTCGGGAATGATGGCGGCAAAACCGATCACGCAGCGTTCGGGATCGGCTACGGCCGCCACTTCGAGGGCGGAGACATTGAACTTTTTACGGAGGTCCGTGCAGAGCACTTCGAGCTTGCGGCGCTTGAGGGCCGCGTCGTCGTTGTTGTGAAAATCCATCACGATCCGGCCGACGCCGATGAGCATGCGCCTTAACGAATCGGCGTGAGCCAGTTCGCGGAGCCCGGGAGTTCCAACTCGCCCCTAACGATGGCCTGGTAGTCTTTTTTTACTTGCGCGGTGATCGGACCGACGGTCGCGCCAGGCTTTCCGATCGGGCGCAGGTCGACTTCCTTGATCGGCGTGATTTCGGCGGCCGTGCCGGTGAGGAAAATTTCGTCCGCGCACCAGAGTTCGTCACGCGTAAAACGGGCTTCCACAACCGGAATCTTTTTGGTCTGCAAGTAATTAAGAACCGTTCGTCGGGTAATCCCCGCAAGGATCGAAGTGAGCGGCGTCGTTTTCACGATCCCGTCGATCACGATGAAGAGGTTCTCGCCGGATCCTTCCGTCAGATAACCTTCGGGATCGAGGAGGAGCGCTTCGTCAAATCCCATGGACTTGGCTTCTCGTTTCGCAAGCACGCTGTTGACGTACTGGCCGGAGATCTTCCCTTTGGTCATGAGCGAATTGACGTGCGGTCGCACGAAACTCGAAATCTTGAGACGAGCGCCTTCGTTGGCGCCTTGGTCTCCGAGATAATTGCCCCATTCCCATATAAGGATCGCGACATCCACGGGCGGATTGTCCCCCGGGTCGACGCCGAGCGGACCGTCGCCCAAAAAAGCGATCGGGCGCAGGTAACATTCCTCGAAGTCGTTCGCTTTGCAGGCTTCAACACCGCCGCGAATCAGGTCGTCGACGGAAAACGGAATTTTAAATCCGAGAATTTTGAAGCTCTCGTGCAGGCGCTTCATATGATCCGGGAGACGGAATACGGCGCCACCGCCGCGCTTTTGCTTGTATGCGCGAATGCCCTCAAACGCCCCGGTGCCGTAGTGAAGCGCATGCGTGAACGGGCTGATTTTCGTCTCTTCGACCTTCATGATTTTTCCGTTGAACCAGAGGTGCGTGCCGCGTGCCATGTCGTTTATCCTTTCGGGGTCATCGGGGCCGGGGTGGCGGTCGGAGCCACCGCTTCGCCCATGGCATCCGGCAGGAGTCTGCGCGAGGCCATGAGTTTGATGATTTCAGAGGCGGTTTCTTCGAGCGCTTTGCCGGTCACGTTGAAGACCGGCCAACGGCGATTCTTGCGGAAAATCGTGTTCGCATATTCGATCTCTTCGAGCACCTTTTCGGGGTTCGCGTATTCGCCGCCTTCGTCCTGACCGAGCCGTTCGAGCCGGTTGCGACGAATGGTCGCGAGATTGTCGGCGTCGATCGTCAGGCCGATCACTCGGCGTTGGTCGACTTCGAAGACTTCCTTCGGTATTTCGAATCCTTTGATGAGGGGGATGTTCGCGACCTTCCAGCCTTGATGCGAAAGATACATCGAGAGCGGCGTCTTGGAGGTGCGGGAAATCCCGAGGATCACGAGATCCGCCTTCCCGAGTTCCGTCACGTCGCGGCCGTCGTCGTGCGCGATCGTGTACTCCATGGCTTCGATGCGCTTGAAGTAGTCTTCGTTGATGTCGTGCAGAAGTCCGGCGATGGACTTAGGCTCGTAGCCGAAGTAGCCGGCGAGCCCAACGAGAAGCGGGCCGAGGAGATCGACGCACGGTATCTGCGCTTCGCGGGTTTTCGAAATCAGGTAGGCTCGAAGCTGCGGCGAAACGAGCGTGTAGACGATGAGATCTTTGTTGGCTGCCGCGTCCTCGACGATGGCTTCGATCTGGGCTTGCACGCGGACGTTCTTGTAGCGCGTGAAATAAACTTCGCGCTCACGGAACTGCACCATGGCGGCTTTGGTCATCTGGGCAGCAGTCTCACCCGTTCCGTCGGAAAGAATGATGACGCGGTGACCAACCGCGTTGAATGGAATCATTGCCCGAGTTTTACTTCGTTCCAAGGGGCTTTGCCACTCCAAATACCGAGAACTCCGGTCAGAACGGCTTCGGTCATCGCGTCCCGGGCGGTCTCCGTCGCGCTGCCGATGTGCGGCAATAGCACCACGTTCGGAAGCGATCGCAGCTCGCGGGAAAGTCGCGGTTCATTCTCAAAAACGTCGAGTCCCGCCGCAAAAATTCGGCGTTTTCGAAGTGCGACGACCAACGCCTTTTCGTCGATGAGTGGGCCACGCGCCGTGTTGATGACGATCGCCGAAGGCTTGAGAAGGGCGAGTTTACGGCTGTCCAGCCAATGCCGAGTTTTAAAAGTGAGTGGAGCATGAATGGAAATCACGTCGGCGGTTTGCAACTTGCGACGAATCGCCGGTGCGGAGTCGGCACTGCCAATGAAAACCGTCTTGAGGCCGATCGCCCGATACAGGCGCGCGGTTTCCCGCCCGATGCGTCCCGGACCGACAATCACGGCCATTCGGCCCTTCAGCTCCTGTCCAAGGAGCAGATTCACTTCCCAACGCCACGCCCCTCCTCGGCGACAAACGGCTTCCCCTTCCGGGATCCGTCGCGCGGCCGCGAGCAGGAGCGCGAGCCCGAGCTCTGCGGTAGAACGCGTAAGCACGTCCGGAGTATTCACGACTCGGATTCCGCGAGCCCGACAGGCTTTGAGGTCGATGTTGTCGAGACCGACCGCGTGATTGCCGACGATGGAAAGTTTCGCTCCTCGGTTCAAGGTCGCGGCGTCGACGGGATCGCGGACCAGCGTGATGAGGATATCGGCCTTCGGCAGCGCGCGGTGGAGGTCGGCGCGCGTGGTGGCGATCGCCCAGCGGGCCTTGCCCCGGAGCACGCGCCGGACCACGGTTTCCCGAAGCGGATCCGTAAGCAGAATGAACGGTAGTCTAGCCTTCATAAATTTGCGCGAACTCATCCCGGATTTTTGGAACGTCCTCGTCGAGTGTAAACTGAACCGCCGTCTTCTGCCCGCGAAACCATGTCCGCTGTCGTTTGACGAGTTGAAGAGTGGCGAGTTCGATTTCGTCCTGGAGCCCGGTCAAGCCCGGGCGGAGCTTGCGGCCCGGCGGATCTTCGCCCCGTAAATAGGCTTGGACCTGCGCGTATCCGATCGCGGAAAGGGGTCGGCACCCGGGATAGCGGGCTTGCAGCGATTGTGTTTCCTCGAGAAGCCCCATGGCCAGCATCCGGCTCGTGCGCTCCTGCACGCGCGCGCGCAGCTCCGTCGATCCGCGGTCGACGACCCAAAGGAGAAACCGAGGATCCGGAATTTTGGATTGGGCGGCTTCGAGTGCCGTCGGGGTTTTACCGGTTTGGCGCATGACTTGGTGCGCGCGGACCAGGCGATATGGGTCGTTCGGCGTGATTCGAAGCGCCGCTTCGGCATCGACGGAGAAGAGTTCGTCATAGAGTTCGCGCGCGGGTCGAAGCTCAAGCTCACGGCGCAGACCGGGATCACCGGGCGGGACATCCCACAAACCGAAAAGCAGGGCTTTGAGATAAAATCCCGAGCCTCCGACGATGAGCGCTTGTCTACCACGCGCCTGAATATCTCCGAGCGCGGACTCGACCGCGCGAATGAAATCGCCCGCGGTGAAGGGTTCATCGGGATTCCGAACGTCAATCAAGTGATGAGGGACGGCTGCGATTTCCTCCGCGGTCGGTTTAGCCGTGCCGATGTTCATGCCGCGATAAACAAGCAGGCTATCGCTGTTGATGATTTCGGTCCCTCCGTGACGGCGGGCAAGATCGAGGGCGATCGCGGTTTTACCGGACGCGGTCGGGCCGGTGAGAACAACCGTTTTCACACTCGCCGTTGAAACCATTCTTCAAACCGTCCGCGCGGGACGCGGGCGACGGTTGGTCGTCCATGCGGGCAGTTCCAGGGATGCTGGCAGCGAAAGAGGTCGTCCACTAACGCCCGGGACTGCTCGGGTGACAGCGCGTCGCCAGCGCGAATCGACGAATGGCAGGCTTCGCTCGCGAGCTTCTCAAAAAGCGCTTCGTCGAGCTCGTGGGTGGGTCGTTCGCTGTCGAGTACGCGTTCGACGAGCGATTTGAGGCGCGTGCGCAGATCATCCGTACCCCAGGCCGACGGGATTGCGCGAAAGAGTAAAGACTCTTCGCCGAAAATATCGCACTCAAAGCCGAGCTCCGCGAACCAGGGTAGGCGAGATTCGAGCGCGATGCGCGAGTCGGCCGCGAAGCGAACCGCTTCGGGAAGCAACAGGGCTTGCGGGGCGGGGCGCGAGCCCGGCGTCAGCATCTGGGCTCGAAGTTTTTCAAAGCGAATGCGTTCATGAGCCGCATGCTGATCCACGAGCGCGGCTTCGGTGCCTAGATCATAAACCAGGTAGGTGTTGAACATCGTTCCGACGTAACGCGCCTCCGACAAGGGATGGGGCGCCACGGGTGCGAAACTTTCCTGCAGTCGCTCCGGCGAGGAGTTTGCTTCGGGATGTAACCAGTTCGTCGGTTCCGACCGCGGCCGATTTTCCCAGGCGCTCCAAGCGGAGGACGAACTCGACAGCAGCTGCTCATGCGCAGCCTGCGCGACGAAAGCGGGCGCCCCGTGCGAATCGATCATGGACTGTACCAGGCCTTCGATCGCGGTAAATACGTCGCGCGAGCGAAGAAACCGCACTTCCGTTTTGCTCGGGTGCACGTTGACGTCGATCAACGAGGGATCGAGTTCGACAAAAAGCGCGATCGCCGGAAATTGGCCCGGCAGGAGCGCCTGTCGAAAGGGATGCAGCGCCGCCTGCTGCACGAGTCGGTCGCGAACCGCTCGCCCGTTGACGATTTGAACGACTTTCCGCATCTGCGGCAAGCTCACGCCTTGCAGCCAGTGGGCGCGAACGCGAACTCCGGACGGCGCGCCGAGCCCGAGATCCGTTTGGGCGCTGACCAACGGATAGTCTTCGCCGTCCGCGAGAATCGCGCGCACCCGGTCCTCTTCGGACTGCGGTCGAAGATTGAGTATCGTGCGTTCGTCGCTGACTAGGCGGAAGCCCGTCGCCGGATGCGTGAGCGCCAGCCGTTCGATCCATTCACGAACCTGGGCGACTTCGGCGGCTTGAGATTTCAGAAATTTGAGACGGGCGGGAATTTGCGAAAACAGCCCCATCGCGCGGACGCGGCTTCCGTGTTCACTGCCCAGGAAATGGCCGAAGGTCAGGGCCTCGAGGCGGCCGCCTTTCCATTCGTGCGCGCTCGCAGCGCCCCGCGCGCGAGAAACGATCGACAACTCGGCGACGGCGCGAATACTCGGAAGCGCTTCGCCGCGGAACCCGAGAGTATTCAGACGCTCCAGATCCGAGACTTCGCGAATTTTACTTGTCGCGTGGCGTTCCACCGCGAGTGCGAGTTCGCCGGCGGGAATGCCATGACCATTGTCGAGAACTTCGATGAGAGATTTTCCACCTTGCTCGAGAATCACCGCGACTTCGGTCGCGCCGGCATCCAAAGCATTTTCGACGAGCTCTTTGATTACGCTCGCCGGACGTTCGATCACCTCACCCGCGGCAATTTTCTCGGCCACGTCGGGCGATAGAAGTTCGATCTTACGCATGGATCGGGCGACATGACCACGAGCGCCGTAGGTTTTCAAGGTGGCGTCAAGCGAAGCGCCTAATGCACTGCGCTGTTAGTCTAGGGAGTCTTGGCAGGCGCCCAAGTAATCCATGGAATGGGCCGAGCTGGAGCCGCGAGATGAGCCACGGGTTGAACTGTACGCCGTCTTGCTCTTGCGAATGACTGCGGCGGACGCGGACGTTGCGACTCTATGACCGTTTTGGGCTCCCTGAACGCTGATGCAAAGCGTGTGGAGTGCCGAGGGATTTCCCTTCGGGACGTGGCAAATCAATACTTTGCCATGGCCGCAGCTGTTTCCTTCGCCGGGCTCGATCTCGACCTTTTTGTAGTGATCGTGATCTTTGCAATCATCATCGACAACATCGACATCATCGACATCATCGTCATTCAAGCTGGGCAAGCCGGGCGCATTGTCCGAACCTTCCGTGCTGCTGAGCCGAGTATCGGCCGCATTGAAGCCGAAGACCGCTTTGGTGCCGCAACCGGTGATGATGAACGCAGCCGCGAACATTCCGAGAACGCTGCAATTGCGATTGAAAATCTTCATGAGTGGTCTCCTTCAAGGACTTATTTCATTCTATTGATGCAAGTCCGGGACTTCGTTCAGTTTGAATTTATGAGGTCTCGGGTGCCCAGAAGTTCAGCAGCTGTCGAACTTTTAGACAGCCAGAGTCTTGGCAAGCTTTGCGAAATGCCTTGAAAACAGCGAACTCGGCGGTAATGAACGGCTCAAAATCGCGGTGGCGTTCGCCCGCGAAAGGTCACGAGCTTCGTTCCAAAGGTCTTCAAACAGCAGCTCGCTCGCGCCGAGCGCAAGTGAAGGAAAGGCTCCGTCGTCCACTTCGCCGAAACCTACGATCAGAAGGCGAGACCAAAGCTCCCTAAGCGCGCGGTTGTAAGCGGCTTCCCGGTCCTTGCCTTTGAAATCGGTGAGCGCTTTGAGAACCTTCGGCGAAAGGGGTGAATCGCTTTTAAGCGCCTCCAGTAGAAGTCGGGCATCTCCGCTCAAGTCACGCGGGTGAATACGGGTAGATCCGAGAAGACTGAGTAAAGCCTTAAATACGTCGCGAGAAAAAAACGTCGCGCGCCCGCGGAACCATTTGGTGTAGACGACCTTGCGACAATCCGAGAGTTCCGCGCGCAGATGCCAGAGCTTGGCTACGCGATTATCGCCGTCAGTATCCCATTCCCAGCGCATCTCGCTTCTCGGAAAGCTGACGGACCAGATCGAAGCCGGTTCTTTTCGATTGTCGATCGGGAAGACGAGGAGCGCGCCCTCACGTTCGATGGCGGCGATCGCGCAATGCAGGTTCATGCGCGTGAATTCTGAACATGCGCGGGCCTTCGAATCAAGCCCGTCAGCGTCAATTGCCATCGGACCCGTTTCCTGCCATCACGTGACATGCTCTCTCCGGTAGCGCAGCCCGCGTTTCACTCTCTTCGACTTGACCTGGAGCCCTTGGAGATACGGCACGCGGCGCTTCTGCATCCGTCTTTGAGCGATGCTGAGCTCTACCGCTTTTTTGATCGTGAGCCGCCGCAAAATCTTGAGGCACTTGCCACTCGGTATTCCCACCTCGTCTCGCGCCGATCCCCCGACGGCGCTGAAATCTGGCTGAATTGGGCAGTTCGTCATCGCGACGCCGCCGCTTACATTGGAACGGTCGAGGCGACACTGTACCCGAACCGGCGCGCCAATATCGCTTATGTCACTTTCCGAGAATTTTGGCGGCAGGGATACTCCAAGGAAGCCATCGCGGCCTTGATCGCGCATCTATTCAAAGAATGGCCGGTCGAGCTCATCGAGATCGTGATGGATTCACGAAATCTCGCTTCCGTCCGTCTGGCCGAATCCGTCGGCGCCAAGCGGATTGAGTTCACACCTCGGGCTTGTTTCTTCAAGGGTTCGTTCAGCGATGAGTACCGCTATGAGCTCGCTAAAAACGGTAGCTGATGCCGGAGGCGAGGGCACGGGTGCTGGTCGGCGCTAAATAGAACGACAGGCCGGGGGCGGGTTGCGCCTCTTTCTCGGATCCGCTCCACAAATCGACGACTTCCCAAATCCGAAACGGAAGATAGGCAATCAATAGGGGGATGGCAATCCCTTCGGTCTGGCACTGCGCGCGGCTGTCTCCGCAGGCCGCGACGGCGATCGCAACGCCGAATGCGATTGCGCCGACTTCGCCGGCCGTAAAAATCCATCCGCGCTCGCCATAGCGCCCTTGAATGGCTTGTCCGATGCCGAAACCCGGCAGGAGGGGAGCCCAAACCGGGTTGCCGCCGGCGAGCAGGATGGGCATCGCCCATCCTGCGGTGCCCATGCCGGCGCCGAAATAGTGAAGTTTCTTTGCAGTCTCGGCGCGATCGATGGATTCCGGAGGTTCCGCAAGAGCGACGGTCGCGGAAAACGCCGCGGTCGCGAAGGAAATGAATAAAAGATTTCGTAGCGAGCAGCGCCGCATATCCGCCGACCTCGGCCCCTGCATATACGGTGCTTCAAGATTGAGCAACGCGCAGGGCGCGTTTTATCGGATCCTGCCCACGTATTGAGGGCTAGTTGGCGACCACAACCCGATTGCGGCCGCCGTTCTTGGCGGCGTAAAGGGCTTTGTCGGCATTGCGGAGAAGGGTTAGGGCCGATTCGATATCCGCGCGGACTTCGGCGACGCCCATGCTAACAGTCACCGTGATTCGCTTTTGCTCGTAGATGAACGGGTGGGCTTCGATCGATGCACGGATTTTCTCACCGGTTTCGGCGGCCGCCATCCCATTGGTGTTGGAAAGCAGCAAAACGAACTCCTCGCCGCCATAGCGAGCGAACACGTCTTTTGGCCGAATGTAGCGGGTACGCACGAGTTTCGTGAACTCCTTGAGAACGTAATCTCCCGCGTCGTGGCCGTAGGTGTCGTTGACCTTTTTGAAGAAATCGAGATCGAAGTACAAAACCGAAAAGTCCGTATGCAGTGCTTTAGCGCGTTTGAATTCGGCTTCGATCGCCTCGAGAAGATAACCCTTGTTGTAAATACCGGTCATCGCATCGGTATGCGCGGCGGATCCGAGATTGCCCCAGACCAGAATTTCCATTTCGCCTGCGGGAAGATATTTCAAGATGGAGGTGCCCATCCGGATCATGTCTTCCTTCTGAAGATTGACGGGCTCGCCCGGCGCGACTCGTCGATCGTTGATGTAGGTTCCGTTCGCGGACCCCAGATCCGTCAGCATGATCTTGTCGTTGACCTTCAAAACCTTAGCGTGTTTGCGCGAAATATTCTGGTCATTGAGGCAGATGTCGGCGGCGACGTCGCGACCGATCGTCATATCAATTTCCGTGATGAAGAATCGATGCCCTTGGGGAGTGCCTCGAATGATGATGAGGCAAGCTTCCTGTTCCTTCGCCTTGGCCAGTTCCTTTGCAAGCGTAGCGGCGTCCCCACTGAGGACGGCGGTCTTATCATCATTGTCATCGGCAGGAGGGCAACTCATCGCTTCGACAAGACTAAAAGGTTGCGCGCGCGAGCGTCAATAGAAGGTTTCATCAGTCGTCTTTAGTCCGACGTGTTGCGACGCAGCCGGGCGACCGGGGAGTGGGGGTTGTCTTCGTCCTGACGTTGAACTCTTTCGGCAGCCAGCGAATCGCGGATGTAGACTTTGCCCTCTTCAACGCCTGGTTGGTCAAACGGGTTCACATTCCAGAGCGTTCCGGTCATCGCCGTCAGAAGCGAGAAGGCGAAGTAAAGCGCTCCGAGATTTCGCTCATCCAGGCGATCGAGCTGGATCGTGAGGTGCGGTCGGTTGGCTCGGGAGAGGACTCGGCTGATGGCGTTTTTCTCCACTTGTAGCAGATGGTGCAAAGTGTGCCCCTGTAGGAGGGCGAACGAGGGGTAGCGGCTCACTTCCATTCCGGCAAAAACCTTGGGAATCGTCACCTCGTCAGGCACGCGGTCGACCGTGATGAACATCGTGATCTTATCGTCGGGACCGTCTCTCAATAGCTGCAGAATGCTGTGCTGGTCCGTGGCGCCGACCGCCGCGATGGGCGTAAACCCCTTGCGATCCTTGCCGAGACTTTCGCCCCAGAGCTGCACGAACCAGTCGCCGAAAATTCGAAGTTGAGTCGAGTAAGGCATGCAGACGTGAATGTTTCGGCGTTCGTATTGCCGGAGGAATTCCTGCGCGAGCAGCATGATCGGACTTTTCTCGAGCGGCGCTTTCTCGACGTGTTCGGAAATCTGCTGAGCGCCTTTGAGGAAATCATCCGTGTTGAGTCCCGCCAGGGAAGCCGCAAAAAGGCCCACGGGGGAGAAAATGCTGAACCGGCCTCCGAGCGAAGGATGAATATGCAGGGTCGGAAGACCTTGGTCTTTTGCAAAGGCCTTGAGATCTCCTTTTTCGGGATCCGTGATCGCGACGACCTGGGTCTTCCAGCGCGCTTGTCCGAGCCATTCGAGCGCGCAGAGGAACTGCGCGACGGTTTCGAAAGTCGTGCCCGATTTGGTCACGCAGCAGACCAGCGTCCGCGCGGGGTCAAGGTTCCGGATGGTCAGCTTCCATTCGATCGGATCCGGATTCTCCAGAAAATGAAAACGAACCGTCGTGCGGCAGGACTCGCGGAGCGCAGCGAGAAGGCTGATCGGTCCGAGCGAGCTGCCGCCGATGCCGAGAAACAGGCAATCGGTCAGACCGGAGGCAAGGACTTTTTCGGCCAAGGCGCGCGATTCCGCGACTTGGGAGATCTCTTCGGTCGTCGGCGCGCGGAAAAATCCGATCTCGCCGGAATCAAAACGCGCGTATAGTTTTTTCCAAGCGGATTCGAGCGCTGATTTCTCCGGAGACAGCGGCCCCAGCCCTGACCAATCGAGCGTGAGCGGCGAAGAACCCAATCGCGCGGCGGTGATCGACATGACTAGCGTCCCCCTCGTTTACCCAGAATCGATCCCAGATTTTCGGACGACGCGCTTGAGCGCCCGGCGGCCTCGCGCGTGAGCGCGTTGCCGATGAGCATGCGCTGAATCTGGTTCGTGCCTTCGGTGATCTGCATGACTTTGGCCTCACGCATGTAACGTTCGACGGGAAAGTCCTGCGTGTAGCCGGCGCCCCCGAGAATTTGCACGGCATCGGTGGATACCTGCATCGCCGTGTCGGTCGCGAAAAGTTTAGCCATCGCGGCCTGGACCCTGAACGGCTTCCCGAGATCCTTGAGCTGGGCCGCCCTTCCGATGAGAAGGCGCGAAGCGTCGACCGCGACCGCCATGTCGGCAAGCATGAACGAGACGCCCTGAAATTCTGAAATGGCGCGACCGAACTGTTCGCGTTCGGCCGCGTACTTGGTCGCGACTTCGAGCGACGCGCGCGCGACTCCGAGGGCGGACGCGGCTATCGTGATCCGTCCGCAATCGAGTGCGGTCATCGCGATTCCGAAACCATCGCCTTCCTTGCCGACGAGATTCGCGGTCGGAATGCGGGCATTTTGAAAGATCAGTTCCAAGGTATGCGAGATGTGGCAGCCCATTTTCTTTTCGCTTTTTCCGTAAGTCAGGCCCGGCGTGCCTTTTTCGACGATGAACGTCGAAATCCCTTTGGACCCGGGGCCGCCCGTACGCGCCATTAAGAGTATCGTCTGGGCGACGTCCCCTTGCGTGCACCAGAGCTTGGTTCCGTTGAGAACATAATGATCGCCATCGAGTTTGGCGGTGGTCCGAAGACTTCCGGCATCGGAACCGCTTGAGGCTTCGGACAAACTGAAGGCGCCAATGGCGCGACCCGATGCGAGAGGCGGAATGTATTTCTTCTTCTGTTCTTCGTTCCCGAAGAGCGTCAGCATGATCTGCGGCAGACCCGTGACCGCCACGGATATCGCGTAACTCACGCTCACTGCGGCAATTTCTTCAAGGACCGCGCAATATTCCTGATAGCCGAGTCCCGCGCCGCCGTAAATTTCCGGCACGGGAATCCCCGTAAGACCGAGATCGCCCAATTTCTGAATCAGTTCGGGGCGAAAACGCGCCGCGCGTTCGTCTTCATCGACGATCGGAGCGATTTCATTCTTGGCGAATTTCCCAGCAAGCTCCCGGAGCTCGAGCAGCACTTGGCTGTCATTAGGCGACATGGTTGTAGAGATTATCATTAGGTGCGCCGCATTATGGTTCCCTATTTTTCGATCGGAATTCGTCTATACTAGGATGATTAGATGACTCCTTTAGTTTTACATGGTTTAATTTTCACAGAATGCGCGCTCTTCAGGGACAGACGAACCCGCATCCCATACAGGTTCTAGTCAACTATTGGGAAATCCGGCCATCACGTATCGGCGCCAAGCTCGATGATTTGATGCGCCTTGGCGTAACGCACATTGCGTCCTTTATCCCGTGGCAAGCGGTTGAATCGGACATTACCCATACGCTCTCCCGATTCCTTCAGGCGGTGAGCGAAAGAAGAATGACGGTCTCGCTCATCATCACTCCGGAGATGGGCGTTCACTTCAAGAACTCGGGCATTCCCAAGGACCTCCTTTCGAAATCCGAACACCTTGCCAAGCACCACCGGGACAACACGATCTCGGTCACGTTGCCGCCGAACGCTTTTGCGCTGCCCTCGCTCCTCACTCAGGAATTCACCAAGCGATTTTCCGGCTACCTTTCCAAGGTCGACGGCGTGATCGCCGATCTGGTGCGCGCGCAGCCTCGCCTGGCGGATGCGCTCGACATCGTACTGACGGGAAGTTTTTGGAAATATTATCGCGCACCCGAGGCTTCGACAGGCGAATCGTTCGGCTCGGTCTGCGGCGATTTCTCCATCAGTGCGGCGATCGCGTTTCGCCAGCGCGTGGACCAAGCTTATCAAGCCCGCGAGTTCGCGGACCCGACTCCGGCCGCCGCCAATCGTTGGAAGACGCGCGCGCTCGAAGAAACCAATCGGCGTTGGTTCGAGCAGCAGAGCGAAGATGTGTTTCGCTTGCGCTCCACTCAAAGCGTTCGCCGAAAGTCGACCTCCGTGTCTTTGCGGCAGATGGAACTTTTCACGCCCGAAGCCGATCCGGGCTTCGCATACTCGTCGTTCCTGCAGCTGGTTTCCGGCGGCCGCGCGGACTTCGCGAGATTTTCGGATCTTATCGACGAAGCCTCAACGCGCGCGAGTCATGTCGGCGAGCAGGCATCGCCGAGTTACATCCATTGGTCGGGCCTCGGCGGGTTCCAAACGCTTTCGGATCCCGAAAAACAGTTCCTTATGCTCAAGGCGCTCGTCCTGTTTTCCGGCCGCGGCGGGGGCATTCTGGTTTCAGAGAGTGAATGGTTCGGACTTTCGCCGAGTTTCCGATCGCGGGCGGAATCCATCGGACGCCTGATGGCCAATGGCGACCTTCGCCTGCGCGATGAAGTCTTGTACGTCGCCCCGCACCTCTGGTCGGGAGCGGGAACGCTTTGGGAAAGTTTCGTGGAGCGCGTCGGGAACGGTGCGCGCCTGGTGGCATCGCTCGACTACGCGCTCGCCTGCGACTCGGCCAAACTTCTGATCGTCGATCCCGGCGTGATCATCACGCGCGAAGCGATTCAAAAGCTGCTCGAATGGACCGCCTCCGGTCGAATCGCGGTCGTGCCCTCGAGCCCGTTGTTCACGGAGTTGGCCAAGGCCGAGCTACGGTCCGCATTGAAGGCCGATCCGCTGTCCAAAACGCCGATGGCCTTGGAAATGGGCGTCGCATATCTGGTGCACGCCATGACGCCGAGTCCGACCGCACCGACTCGGGAACCCGGAAAATTCATTCTTTACGATCTGCCGGAAGGCCTCAGCATGCACGGCGAATCGTCTTCGGCTTGGCGGGTTTTTGCCGGATCTTTGATAATGCTCGCGGGCATCGAAGCACCTTGTCAGTCCAACGACGCGCGCTTGCAGGCGGTCACGTTGAGCAAAAAGAACGGCGGCAACGCGGTCTTCGTGTTCAATTCGACGACGAATGCGCTGGTCGGCGAGCTCACGTTCTCATCCGAAGTCACGGTCTCCGATCTCGCTTCTTCATTCGCCCCCGGGGCGGCGGAAGCGAGCCAGAACAGCGGCAGCGCGGCCGCAAAACGATTCTCGCTGGAAGTACCGCCGTGCGGAATTCTGCCGGTCGCCGCTTGGCCGGCGGGTAGCCGCACGCTGACGCTGCAAACGCACGAGAAGTCGAAATCCGAAGCCGCGCATGTGACGAGGCCCACGGCATGATGGAACAGAATCACGATTGGCGCGGGTTTCAGGAAACGTTTTATCCCCATCGGCGCTCGATGGGTCCGTCCCTCGAAGGTAAATCCCACGTCTACGTGATCGTCGAAGGCGAAAATGTGGTGGCGGCCTTTTGCGAAGGCGAAGATCTTTCGAGCTGGGTGGGCGCGAATCTTTCGGAAGTCAGCAGTCAGGTGCAGAAGCGCGAGATGATCGTGCTCGACCGCAAGGACGTGGACCAAGTCACCTCAAGCGCGCTCACGCTTCCTCATTTTTACGATCAAGTCGAGCTCGTTCGCACGACTTTGAAGCCGATTCAGGGGCCTAAACCTCATTTTCCGGAACATTTCCTGCTTCATGCGCTCGCGAGCTGGTGGTCTAAACTCCTGCCGTCCGCGTTCGGCGTCTTGATCCGCGTGCAGCCCGCGGCGGATGTCCGCACCAAGGCCAAATCGAAGGACTTTTTCATTTTGATTCGTCGAGGCAAGCTCGAGTGCTTCCGGGTGCCGGATCTGCATTCGCTGGGCCGCGAACGCGAAGACGATCTACAAGCCGCCGGGAAGTATCTGTCCGAAAAGTATCTGGTCCCTGTCCAGGCCGCGTCGGTGCCGGTTGCCGAGTGGGAAGAATGGGTTCGCGGAACGTCACCTTGGCGAGAAGTGGCCAAGTCGCTTCGTGCGGGTCGCACGCGGCTCATGCCGTTCCGCTGGGGCACCGCCATGATGATCGGCGCGCGGGCTTATCTCGGGTTCTAAGCGACCGGTTGAGCGATCATTTTCGTTTGCCCCAGCGCCCCAGCCAAAGAGGAAGAACGAAGAAGAGAAAAACCGGGCCTAAAATCACGGCAAAGATGTACCAGACGCCGGCGATGTTGATTTTACGCCGCGACGCTTCAAGAGTCACCAAGCCCAAGCCCAAGGCACCCAGGCAGAACCAAATCACCAAGCCCATTCTCATGCGGCCCCGACTCTATTCAATCTTCGCCCACATGAAAAGCCCGCTGATCTGCCGGGAATGAGTTGTTCCTACCTAAAATGGCGGGTACGGTCGCATCGTGAGTTTCAGTACACATAATGGCGGCAAGGCTGGCGATCCGTTTCAGGATTTTCCGGAAGAGTTCAAAAAAATCATCGAAGTGATGCGGACCAGATTGCATCTCATTCTGTATGGGGCGGGGGCGTTTTTTCTTCTGATAACGGCGCTCACGAGTTTCTACACCGTGCAGCCGAGCGAAGAAGCGGTCATCGTTCGGCTCGGCAAATATCTGGAGACCAACACTCCGGGACTGCACTTCAAGCTGCCTTTCGGAATTGATTCGGCGGTTAAAGTTCGAACCAAGCTCGTCCTTCAGGAAGAATTTGGGTTCCGAAGCACCGAAGCGAACGACAACACGACCTATCAGAAAGACAACTTCGCGAAGGAATCGCTCATGCTGACGGGCGATCTCAACGTCGCGGACGTCGAATGGATCGTGCAGTATCAAATCTCCGACCCCCGCAAGTATCTGTTCGCCGCCCAGGATCCGGGACGAAATATCCGCGATGTTTCCGAAGCCATCATGAGGCGGGTGGTCGGCGATCGCACGGTCAACGAAACATTGACCACGGGGCGGGTCGAAATCGCGAGCGAGGCGCAGCGCCTGACCCAGGAAGTGCTCGACAAGTACGATCTCGGAATTCGAGTGGTGACGATCAAGCTTCAAGACGTGAATCCGCCTGATTTGGTGAAGCCTTCGTTCAACGAAGTGAACGCCGCCAAGCAGGAGCAGGAAAAAGCCATCAACATGGCTGAGGAAGAATACAACAAGGTGATTCCCGAGGCGCGAGGCAAGGCGGAAGAGACCATTTCCCAGGCCGAAGGGTATGCCGCGGCAGTCGTGAACCGGGCCAAAGGTGATACCGAGCGATTCACGCTGACGCTTCAGGAATACCGGCGCGCGCCGGACATCACGCGAAAAAGGATTTATCTCGAAACGATGGAGGAGCTGTTTCTCCGTTTCGAAAAGGTCACGATCGTCGATGACAAACTCAAAGGCCTGCTGCCCATTTTTGGCGGTTTAGGCGGGAAAAAAGCCGCAGAGGTGGTCGAATGATGACTTTACCAAAAATGATCCTGGTCGGAGTTGCGGGCATCGTGGTGCTCGCCGCTTCGCTTTCGGCGGCTTACATCGTCCCGGAGGGTCGGCAGGCCATCATCACGCAGTTCGGGCGCCCGATCGGCGAGCCCATCACGGAAGCGGGATTGCACGCCAAAGTTCCGTTCATTCAGGACGTGCAATATGTGGATAAGCGGATTCTCACTTGGGACGGTTATCCCAACCAGATTCCGACGCGCGACAAGAAGTACATTGTTGTCGACACGACCGCGCGTTGGCGCATTCACGACGCGTTGAAATTCATCCAGACCGTTCAGAACGAACGAGGCGCCAAGGCCCGCCTGGATGCGATCCTGGACGCGATCACGCGAGACACAATCTCCAATCACAATCTGGTCGAAGCCGTGCGGAACACGAATTCCATTTTGGATTACATCCAAAAGCGCGCTGAAGAAGCCAAAAAGAAGGTCGCGGAAGGCACGATTCTGGTCGCCGAAGAAGAAGAGATCACGGGCGAGATTGAGAAAATTCAAACCGGGCGGGAAAATCTGAGCGGACTCATCGCCAAGAAGGCGGCGGAAGAGCTCAAGGATTTCGGCATCACCGTCATCGATGTTCAGCTCCGGCGCATCGCCTACGAGGCGAGCGTCGAGAAGAAGGTCTATGAGCGGATGATTTCCGAGCGAAAGCGTGTCGCCGAAAAAATCCGCTCCATCGGCAAAGGCGAGCAGGCGAAAATCCAAGGGAAGACCAGTCGCGACCTGCAGCGCATCGATTCCGAAGCTTATCGAAGGGCTCAGTCGGTCCGCGGTAAAGCCGAGGCCGAGTCGAGCGCCATTTACGCGAAAGGAATGTCGCAGGACCGCAGGTTTTATGACTTCGTTAGGACGATGGACGCCTACAAGAAGAGCATGAAAGCGGATACGCAGTTCCTGCTTTCGACGGACTCGGACTTTCTCCGGCTATTACGCTCGAGCCCCTAGGATCACTGGCAGTTCGGACCCCGAGTCGCGGCCTGACCCGTCACGAGTTGGACTGAACAGAGGACAGTCCCATCCAGAACTCTCACGAAATCCACCTGCGCGCGGGAGGTTTGCGAGTCAATCGTGAGACGACTCCAGTTCTTATTCCCGTCAAAAAACCAGGACGTCGCGATTCGCGTACCGTCGGGATCGGTGTAATTGAGCCCGCGGTCCGTCCGGGTGGCCACGGGCGCGCCTGCGAGTACGACGGGAAGATCCCCGAAGTGCGCCAGCATCGCCAAGTGATCATGGCCCACTATAAGCGCCGTGATTTTGCTTCGGTAGCGACGAAGTTTTTCCCGCAGGGCGAGCTGAAACTCCCGTTTTTCCGTCCACGCGTGGTAGCCCGAAAGCGTGTAGGTCGGGTGATGGTAGACCAAAAAAACGAACGGCTCCCGAGCGATGGAGAGCTCGTGCTCAAGGAAAGTCATCTGCTGCTGGATGTTCCGCGTATTATCTGAATTCAAGACGATGAAACGCGCGGCACCGCCGACAAGCGTTTGCGAATAGTACTCGCCGGGCATGCCGAAGAATCTCATCTCTTGGGCGTAGCCGCCGGTGTGGTTACCCGCCGCGACGAGATCAAACGAGAACCCCGCAGCTTTCCAAGGCCCCCATACGGCGGCGTAGGTAGAAGTCCCGTAAAGATTGTCGCCGGGCAGAATTAAATGACTGACTCCGGCTCGCTGCATTGAAGCCTGCACGGCGCGGGTTTCTGCCTTAGGCGCGTGTCCGGCGTCCCCCAAGATTCCGAAAGTCGCGACCAGCGCGAACGCGTGTGGAAATGTCAAAAGCGCCCAAAAGCCGATGATCAGTCGAAGCATTTGAATTATGTGCCTTCGCCTTCGACTTGAGTCAAAATCTAAGTTGGGTAATCTCACTGCTTGGCGATACCCTGTAAGCTATGACGCTTTTCGCGGTCCTCTTCAGTCTAGGCTTGTCGTTTTCGGCGCTAGCCGAGGAACCCGTCATCTCGACGCCGGAATCCCCGGTCACGCTCCCCGTCGCGGCCGAAGTAGCGGCGGCGCCCGCTCTGGATGCACCCGTGGCGGTGAAGAAGATCACCTCACACATCGAGTTTTCGTTTCAGATGAGTTTGAGCAACTCCTACAGCATCGGGAACGTCGACACCTGGTTCGAAGAAATCACGGTTCCCGGCGAGGGGCTGACCGATACGGCACCCGGATTCAACCAGTTCGACCTTCGATGGATGATGGGAGATGTCGGCGACAAGATGCGGATGGGACTCGGCCTCGCCTATTACAAAGGGACCGATCACGGACTCAACGCCGCGTCCGTCGCGGCGTTGAGGCAGTTCGCGGCGACCCCAAAAATTTATTTCATGACGATCCCGTTTCAAACGCAGCTTTCAGCGGGTTCGAATACCTATCTCACGTTTGAACCCGCGATCGGTGTCGGAATGGTTTCCGGGTACCTCACCTCCGGCAGTACAAAGCGGGTTTTCGCCGCGACGCCGCGAGTTGGGTACCAACTCGGCATGGGGTTGGATCACTATATGGGCGCGATTTCAGTCTTCGCGCGATTCGGCTATCGCCTGCAGAAGGCGGCAATCAGCTACGTCGACACGGCGGGTAAGCTGAAAGTTTACCTGGTGCCGAGCACTAACGAGGAAGTGGTCGCGGATTTGTCCGGTGCCTACGCGACCATGGGGCTTGCGCTCAGTCTCTAGAGTGCAGTCAGGGACAGAGCCGCGCCGTGCTCGCAGATCGATGGGTTCTTCAATGATATCCGACTATTTAAGTCAATAACTGCTCGTGCCTTGAATCAAATGAAAAGACAGGCTAAAAGCCTGATCGGAATGATCTATTTTCAATCTCTCACCCAGTCCGAGCTCGCGGAGCTTTTGAAGCCGCACAGCCGGCCCAAGCGCCGTTATGACGCGTCTGAACAGGACATTGAGGACCAATCCGCTCGTCGCGCGAAGTACCGCGCGAAGCAGATCTTCCACTGGGTCTACCAGCGATTCGTCACCGATTGGGATGAGATGTCGGATCTCTCCAAGGATCTGCGCGACTGGCTCAAGGGGAATGTCGAGATTTTCCGTCTAACTGAGCGCCTGGATCGCTCTGCGATGGATGCCACACGTAAGTTTCTCTGGGATCTTCCGGATCACAAAACGATCGAAAGCGTGATCATCCCGGCCGCACTTCAGGAACGTTCCGGGTCGGAGGCGGCTCGGCGCTTAACTGGCAATGCCTGCGACGACGATTCGTCAGACGCGGGTGGCGAAGCGGAAGATCTACCTTCATTCGGCGATGGCGAGAGCGCCTATGCCGGCGCGCCCACGAACGCGGACCTTCGCTCCGGCCGCTGGAAGCGGCTCACCGCCTGCATTTCGAGTCAGGTCGGCTGCGCGATGGCGTGCAAGTTTTGTCTCACGGGGATTCAAGGTCTCGATCGGCATCTGCAAACTCACGAGATCGTCACGCAGGTCTACGAACTTCGGCGTCTCGCGCCGATCACGAACGTCGTTTTCATGGGAATGGGCGAGCCGCTCCATAATTTCGAAAACGTCGCCAAGGCCTGCGAGATTTTACTCGACCAGGACGGTCTGAGTTTCTCCAAACGTAAAGTCACGGTTTCGACGAGCGGCCTCGTGCCGGCCATCGAAGCGCTCGGCAAACGGGTCGACGTCTCGCTCGCGATCTCGCTCAACGCGACGACCGACGAACTTCGCTCTCAAATCATGCCGGTCAATAAAAAGTGGAACATCGCGACGCTGCTCGATGCCTGCCGCCGGTATCCACTCGGCTCCCATCGCCGGATCACGTTCGAATACGTCATGCTGAAGGGCTTGAACGACTCGCTCGAAGACGCCGACCGGCTCGTGAAACTGACACGCGGAATCCCGTCGAAGATCAATCTCATCCCGTTCAACGAGCATTCGGGCGCGGACTACAAGCGACCCGAAGACGCGACAGTGAAAGAGTTCCAAAAATATCTGCTCGACCGCGAAATCACGGCAACCGTTCGAATTTCCCGCGGCCGCGATATTTCCGCGGCTTGCGGTCAGCTTCGCAGCATCTTCGGAACCGCGCGCGGCTCGGATCGTCACAAGGACTGGAAAGAGCTTCCGGTCATTCAGGCCCAAACCTGATTACCGAATAAGTTTTTCGTAGACCCAGAGAAACCGACTCGCCTCCGGGCTGAGCTGTACTTCGTCGGTGGTCGCACCGAGTTCGTAGTTCTCGACGCGCGAACGCAGGGTATTTAGCGCCGAGGTCCGTTCCGGGGCGGTTTCGGCCGCGCGAAGTGACTCGAGCGCGGGCCGGATCTCCTCTTGGGAAATGTCTGATTCCAGCGACTGATCACCGAGCATCTCGGGGAAGAAGTAAAACCGAAGGCCGCGACCCGGAGCCTGATTTTTAGCACGTAGGCGCTTAAGCGCAGCTTTTCGCGCACTTTCCACGTCCGACCAGGAGCGTGAAGCGGAAGCTCGCTCGATCTCGTCAAGGAGGAGCGTCTCCTCATGCGGCGCCAGAATACGGGCCTCCTTCAATACCGGCGCGGGGTCGAACCCGAGCCAATTCACCGCCGCGACGAAAAGGAGGGCGACTAGGACCAGAAATCCGACGATGAGCGCGGCGCCCTTACGGTCTTTGAGATTCATAGGCGCGCCCCGACGATCGCGCAGGAATGAATGGCCTTCATGTTGGCGATGAGTTCCGTGATGTAGCGACTTCGTCGTTCCGGGTCATCCCAGAGGGTCGTCAGTGACAACTCCAGCAGCTCTTTGCGCGTGAGCGCCGAAAATGCGAAGTGCGGATTGGTTAAAAGCTCATTGACCGCTTGGTCCCCGCCGAATTCGCGTTGCTGTGTGAGCAGCACGTAAACCGTGCGTGAACCTTTGTTGTAAGCCGCGCTCGCGAACATCCACAGGACTTCGGGATCGTACTTCCAGCCTTTGCGGTCGAGCGTTCGCTTGAGTTGGTGATAGCGATTGCCCAGATAGGCCGCGCTCGCCCCGATCGCGGTATCGACATGAAAGTAGCTGGAATGGGGTTGGCTCTCGGTTTTCCGGCCCTTGCGCTCTTCAAGTTTGGGATCAGGTTTGGGGACGATCGTGAAACTCAAGGGCATGACGTAGGGATGAATCGTTTTTTTGAGCAGGGCGCGAGTGCCGGGCACGAACTTGTCGGCGTCGAGGTTCAATTCCTTCAGTGCCGCGCGCGTGAACTGCCCGATGCCGCGGGCGCCGTTAGTCTGGGACGCATTCCGAAAAACGTCGAATCGAGATTCCTGGAACAGAAGGCACCAGAGCAGTGTGTACGGCACTTGATAGCGTTTGGACGAACCTTTGACCGCGTTCTCAATATGAGTCAGCTCTTCGCTGGAGAGCTGCCGCGTGGAATTCAAAAATTCGAGTTCCCGTTGGAATTTTTCGCTCAAGGGTGGCTTGACGCGAAACAGTTCTGGATCGGGAGCGGCCGGCGGCCTCTTGTGACGGACGAGGTCGTCGGGCGCCCGGATCTGACAGGCCGTCAGAGCAAATGCGACGAAGCCAGTGGCGAGGAGTGCTGTGACGGGCCGGAAGCGCATTGTGAAAGATTGTACGCGCCCGGAGCGACTAAGTCAGCCGCTACGGCGGAGCCCTGAACCACGCCTTTTTCGATCAACAAATCACGAATGCGGTTGTGCGGCACCCATTGACCGCAGCTCCATTTGGGCGCGATACATTCGTCCCAATGGGAGGCTTTGGCGCAGAGCCGCTCGAGATAAATTGTCGGCGAAACATGCGTTATGAACTCCGCCACGACGTCCGTGTAGGCCTCGATTTCCAAGGTGGGGAACGGAGCGGCTCGATAGCGTTCCGCCAGGATCGTGTGCTCAAGCACCATGAGCTGATGGAGCTTGGCGCCTTTGACGCCGAGGTCATTCAAAATTCGGGCCGCATCGCGCGCGGCATGGGGCGTATCCGTGGGCGCCCCAAACATGAAGTGGGCGCAGGTTTGGACGTGAGGTGCGCGCTGGCGGAGGCGTTCGAGCGCGTCGATCGAGGACTTGCCGTCATGACCGCGCTCGAGCCAAAGAAGAGTATCGTCCTCGAAAGACTGAACGCCGAGTTCGAGCGATATGTAAAATTGCTGGCCCAGTTCCTCGAGCAGGTCGATGACCGCGTCGGGCAGGCAATCCGGGCGGGTTCCGATGCAGAGTCCGCGAATTCCCGGAGTTGCGAGGGCTTGGGTGTAAATATCGCGCAGATATTCGACGTCCGCATAGGTGTTGGTATAGCTCTGAAAATATGCAAGGAAATGCTCGGCCCCGAAACGCTCCCGCACTCCGGGCATGCGCTTTTCGAGCTGGATTTTGATTTCGTCACCGCGTCCGCGTTTGCCGAAGTACGATGCGGATCCGCGGACGTCGCAAAACGCGCAGCCCCGTTTGGCCAAGGTTCCGTCACGGGTCGGGCATGTCAGGCCGCTGGCAACGGTCAGTTTGTACGTTTTGCCGCCGAACGTTTCCTGAAGGTAACGACTGTAAGGATAAAACGGCTCAGCCATGAGGCATGCGGTATAACCGACCGCCGGTCTTGGTAAAAGGTCGAACTATCGGCGACGAGGTGCCGGTTTGGCAGGGGCTCGAGTATTCTTGGCGGGCTGGGCGCGGGCCGCGGCGGCCTGGTCCTTGAGTGACTGGTCGATCTTGGTGAGCGCGTCCGTTTGCGCGGCGATCGTCTGCGTGACCTGGCCGAGCAGCATCTTGGAGTCGCCCATGTCTTTTTCGATGTTCTTGAGACGGTTGTCCACGGCCTGTACGTACTGCTCGAGTTTGGTGACCTTTTGCGCTTGGGCGTCGATCTGCTCTTGCATCGCTTGCTGCCCGGGGCAGCTCGGCATGCTGAGGCCGAGTCCAATTGATGCGGCGGCGATCGCGGTCCAGGTGAGCTGTGGTTTCATGCCCTGAGTCTAACTTGGGATTTGGGGACGTCAAAACATGAATTTTTTATTGGCGATGTTTGTCAGGATGGCGACCCCGATCAGGGAGGTTAGGAGCGCGGACCCGCCATAGCTCATGAAGGGGAGCGGCACCCCCACAATGGGCAGGAGGCCCATCACCATCCCCATATTCACGACGATATGGAAAAAGAAGATCATCATAATCCCGAGCGCGAGCAGCATCCCGAACTTGTCATGGGATTGGTAGGCGATCGAAAGCCCGTTGAGCAAGAAAGCCAGATAGAGCGCGAGCAGGATCGTGCAACCGACGAAGCCCCGTTCTTCGGCGAAAACCGAGAAGATGAAGTCTGTATGGTGTTCCGGCAGGAAGTTGAGCTGGCTCTGGGTGCCTTTTTTGTAGCCCTTTCCAACGAGCTGGCCCGAACCGACGGCAATCATCGATTGAATGGAGTTATAACCCGAGCCTTTAGGATCCGCGCCCGGATCGATGAAGGAGATGATCCGTTGTTTTTGATAGGGCTTGAGTCCGAAATGATAAACGGTCGGGACCGCGATCGCGGCGCAAACTCCGATGATGAGGAGCGTACGAGGCTTGATCTTGACGAAGACGAACATCGAGGTAGCCACGAAAGCGACAATCATCGCGGTACCGAGATCGGGCTGCAAGGCGATCAGGCCGACCGGTAGGCCCACCAGGAGTCCGGGCAACAAGAGGTCTCTGATGCCGAATCCACCGACGGTTCGATCCGTTTCGAAGTATTTCGCCAGCATGATGACGACCGCGATCTTCATGAATTCGGAAGGCTGCATGCGAAACGCGCCGTAGCCGATCCAGCGCCGAGCCCCGAGATTCTGCTGACCGATCAAAAGAACGCCCACCAATAGGAGAAGGTTCGCGAAGTAGATCACGTAGGCCAGACGGGAAAAAATCGAATAGTGCACAAGAAGTACCAGCGCCGTGATGCACATGCCGATCCCGAACCAGAGCAGCTGGTTCCGATACAGGCCTTGAGACTTGTCTTCGACCGCGGTTGCCGAGATCAGATTCCAGATGCCGATCGCGAAAATCAGCGTTTGAATCAGGAGCATGTTCCAGTTGAACTTCTTAAGCTCTTCTTCGTACATCCCGATTCGAAGAGTCCCGTCGTCCAAACTCTGCGGAGTTTCCATGGATGAGTGATTCATAATCAGGTGCTGCCCCCTGGAAGCGGTGCCGGTAAATTGTCAGTCGGATCGTCAGGCAAAAGCGAGTCGCCTTCGATGGGGACGATGCCTTCGTCTTCGTCGCTCGCCGCTGGCACGGCGATCGGAGGATCATAAGTTTTTTTGCCTTCGGCCTTGAGTTTCGCTGCGATCACTTCGGGCCCGTACTGGGCCGGGAAATTCTTCTCTAGATACGTTTTGATCACGGCGCGCACGATCGGGCCCGCGTTGGTCGAGCCCCCGCAGCCGTGCTCGAGAATCACCGCGACTGCGATCTTGGGATCGTCGGCGGGCGCATAACCGGCGAAGACTGCGTTGTGCCGATCCCGAAACCGCATCGTTTCGCATTTCGTGTAAATCTTATTGGCCGCTTGGCGCATCACCTGAACCGTTCCCGATTTTCCGACGAAATCCATGCCGGGGAGTCGCTGCCGATAGGCGGTGCCCCGTGGATCGTTGACGACGCCCCACAGTCCTTGCTTGACGAGACTTACGGTTTTAGCCGCCAGATCGTGCTTTTCGACGATCTCGGGTTCAAATTCCTTGATCGCCTGGCCTTCGTTGGATTCAATCCTATGAATCATGTACGGCCGGTAGAGCGTGCCGCCATTCGCGACTGAAGCATAAAGGTTGGCGAGCTGTAGCCCCGTGACGAGCACGTAGCTCTGGCCGATCGCGACGGACAGGCTTTCGCCTGCGTTCCAGACCTCGTTGAAACGCTTCATCTTCCAGGCTTCTGTCGGGATGAGTCCCGAGACTTCGCGCGGAAGATTGATCCCCGTTCGACGGCCGAGGCCCATGTACGTGGCCCATTTGGCGATATCGTCCACGCTCTTGAGTTTTTGCGCGACCCTGTAAAAAAAAATATCACAGGAACGCTTGATGGCGGTGACGATGTTGACGTTTCCGTGGCCGTGCTTTTCGTGGCAGTGATAAGTGCGATTGCCGAGTTTGATCTTGCCCGGACAATGGATGATTGTATTTTCGTTGATCACGCCCTCTTGAAGGCCCGCGACGGCGGTAATCAGCTTGAATGTGGATCCGGGCGGGTAGTGATCCTGAATCGTTTTATCTCGAAGCGGGCGGTTTTCGTTCGCGAGAAGTTTATTCCACAGCGCCGGCGGTATGCCGCGCGAAAATTCGGTTGGATCGAATGACGGTCGCGACAGCATGGCGAGGATCGCGCCGGAATTGGGATCGATCGCCACAATCGCGCCGATTTTCTCGCCGAACGCTTCGCGCGCGGCCAGCTGCAGATCCTGGTCGATCGTGAGCACTAGATTTTTGCCGGGCACCGCCGGCTTCTCGAGTTCGGCCGCCAGCACGCGGCCTTTGTCCTTTTCGTTCCTCTTGGTGCGGCCCAGCGCATCGACTTCGACGATGCGCTCCCCGTCCACGCCCCGGAGCCAATCTTCCATTTTCTGCTCGAGTCCGAACTTTCCGATGGAGTCCCCGAGTTTGTAGCGCTGAGTTTTTTCGTTCAGTCTGGGCAGCTCGTTTTGATTGACCTCACCGATGTAGCCGAGGAGGTGCGACGCGACGTCCGCGTAGACGTTGGTCCGTTTGATTTCTTCCTGGATCTGCACGCCCGGCATGTCAATCTTCCAGGACTGAATGATCGCGACTTCATCGCGTGTGAGGTCGTTCTTGATCTTGACTGGCATGAAGGTCGGAAGCGTTCGGGCTTTGACCAGAGTTTCGCGGATCTGCTCGGCCGGCATTTTGATGAGCTTCGCGACCCGATTGATGACCTCATCCTGGCGCTTCGATTCCTTCAGATATTGCGGGATGATTTCGAGATCGAACGCGGGGTGGTTATCGAGCAGGATGCGCCGTTTGCGGTCAAAGACCATTCCCCGCGGCGCTGCGATCTTCACGCGCTTGATGCGGTTTTCCTCGGAGTAGTAACGCATTTTTTCGCCGCTCAATACCTGAAGATAAACGAGGCGCGAAAGAAGAATGATCAGGCAAAGGGCAACCGCGAGGTATAGATATTTGAAGCGGTCCTGGAATTCCCTGACCTGTTCTTCCTGGCCGAGAAAAGCCATCTAGAAGCCCTCAACCGTATCTAGAGGAACTTCGTCCTCCGGGCCCTGCCGCGCGCGCGGGTCCTTGTACGTGTTCCAGTCAAAGCGTTCGAGCCAGCGGAGAACCCAGATGGCGGTCGCGCCCGCCATCGCGGCACTCGGGAAAAGAAGCCAGAGCATGTGGCGCCATTGACCCGACGAGTGCCCCATCAACGTGAGGACCAGCATGTAGACGAACTTCCAACCGATCGAGGCGGCCATCGTCATCATGACCATCGTGGAGAGGCTCGGAATGACCAAAACTTTATTTGCGATCCGCGCCCCCAAATATACCGCCATGTAAGCGATCATGAAAAGCCCCTGGGGTGCGGAGCTGTGGGATTCCGCGACGGCCGCGAAAATCAGCGTGAGAATTCCGCCCTCGTCAAAGCCCCGGCGAAGCGCGCACCAGATGACGGCGATGAGCACGACGTCCGGCTGAAGATAGAGGAGGGGGTAGGAGTTGAAGAGGGAACTTTGGATCGCGACGCCGATCGCGACGATCAAAACGAAAAGCGGCGCGTTCGCCAGCCGCCAAAGGAGGCGGGTCATCTTGTTTTAGCCTTTTCGGGTTTTGCGTCGGACGTGAGAATGGCTTCGGATTCGCTCCGGGTAACGACCATGACCTCCTCGAGGCGCGAAAAATCCACGCTTGGATGCACCTCGACGTCCTGGCTGATGCCGTAGGGTTTTTTGCGAACCTTCGCCACCGTGCCGACGGGAATGCCTTTCGGGAAAATACCTCCCAGGCCGCTCGAAACCAGTAAGTCACCGACCTGAATATCGTCCGTCCGAAGCACGAACCGCATCTGGCAGATCTCGTCGGTCATCCCCTCGACCGCTCCGCGCGCGCGCGAGCGTTCAATGATCGAATCCACTGACGAAAGTAAGTCGAGAATCGTGACGACGTCCGCCGTATTCGCTGTGGTCCGCAAAACTCGGCCCACTGTGCCTTCCTGCGTCACGACGGCCATGTTCTTATGAATTCCCGCGGTTTCGCCCCGGTTGATCCGGATAGCGCGGAACTCCGTGGAAACGTCTTTAGCGATGACCCGAGCCACGACGGTCTCGAGGGTGAATTTTTCTCGAAAGCTGAGCAGATTCCGGAGGCGGGAGTTTTCTTGCTGACCTTCTCGCAAGACCCCGATCTGGTTCAGAAGCTTGCGGTTTTCGCTCACCAGTGCAACGTTGTCCTGGCGAACGTTCCAGAGATAAAGGTAGTTCTGGTATCCCGACACCACTTGGTCGAGCGTCCAGCTGATGCCGGCTTGAATGGGCGCGGTGATTCCGAGGATCATTCGGTCGTAAAGCCGATAGTCCCGGGGTGCTCGAGTCGACGTGTCGATCGCGATCACCGGAATCAACAAGAAGAGGAACAGAGAGACGTAAAATCTGTATTCCTTCAGGTACTTGATCATGACTTCGCCATCATCATGACAGGGACCTGCCCGGGTCACAAGAGACAGAAAGAGAACCTAAAAATATGTTTCCTTGGTTGAGAGAGAAATTTGGAAAGATCGCGATCTTTTCCATCATGGGATTGATCATCTTTATTTTTGTGTTCGAGGGATTCATGAATCCCCGAGGGATGCGCGGAGTCGGTGAGGGCTCGGTCGCCGGCCAGGTCAATGGCGAACCCATTAAGTACCGTGACTTTGCACGTGCTTATGAGCAGCGCGTTGATTTTTTCAAGAACATGACGGGTGGCAAGCTGACGGAAGCTCAGATCACCCAGTTCCGGATCAAAGAGGGCGTATTCAGCGAACTCGTGAACCGGAAACTTAAGGCGCAAGCCGCCGACAAAGTCGGGATGGCCGTTAGCGACGAAGAAGTGAAAGCGCGCATCCGGGAGATGGATTCCTTCCATAAGGACGGGAAGTTCGACTTGAGTCAATATCGACAGCTTTTGGCGCAGAATGGCTACACAGAAGCCCGCTTTGAGGGCGTCATGCGGGAGGACCTTTCGGTACAGCAATGGTCCAATTACTTCCGCAATCGGGTCCGGGTCTCTGATGACGAGGTGGCTCAAGAGTTCGTTCTTTCGCGCGATAAACGGAACATCAAATATGTTCTGTTGACCCCTCAAGACATCGGGCCTCTCGCAGTCACGGAAGCAGACGCGAAAAAATACATCGCGGACCCGGCCAATCAGACGGCGGTCAAGGGTCGTTACGACGCCCGCAAGGAAACGGACTACAAAGGGATGCCGCAAGCGGACGCGGAACTGCGAGTCGCGCGTGAACTGATCGCCGAGAAAAAGCCGGACGACGCGCGCAAAGCCGCAGAAAAACTCGCAGACGAGCTCTCGGGTGTTCTCACGGCCGACAAGTCGTCCGATGCCAAGGTCAACGCTTTGATGAAGCCCTATAAAATCGAAGTGAAGTCGACGGGACTGATCAGCCGGACTACGCGATTCATTCCGGGGATCGGTGAAGCCCACGACCTCATGGCGGATGCGTTCAATGCCCGATCGCCGATCGATCCCAAAGACGGAGGTCGCGCGAAGAAATACAACTCGGCTTCCTGGTGGCTCGTGGCGGTGGTTTCCGAAGCGGAAAAAGCCGATCTATCCAAACTTCAAGGCGAGCGCGATAAACTCATGACTCAAGTCGCACTGCGAAAGCAGCGCGACCTTGAAGACTCGTGGATGAAAAAGATTCGCGAAAAGGCGAAAATCGAAACCAATCCGGATGTCGTGGGCACTCGGGGCGGCGACGCCGAAGGCTGATCGCCTCGAGCGCGATCGGACCCAATCCGTGAAAAAACGATTTCGCGACCTTCATCCCGAGCGGAAAGCGGAACTCGGCTTTTACGAGCCCGGTCCGCTCAATTCCATCACGGACGTGAAGGGAGTGACCGTCGGACACGTCACGATCGACGATAGCGCCCAAGGGTTGCATACCGGCATTACCGCGATCTGGCCGCGCGCGGACGTCTACCGCTATCGGCCGCGCGCCGCGATTCACGTGATCCACGGCGCCGGCGAAATGACGGGCTTGGCGCAAACGCAGGAATGGGGCGTGCTCGAGACGCCGATCTGCCTCACCAGTTGCCTGAACGTGGGCCGGGTTTACGATGCGGTCGTGGAATATGTCTCCGAAAAAAATCCCAAGATGGGTCTCGAAGAAGACGTGATCATCCCGGTGGTCGCCGAATGCGACGATAGCGGCGTGAGTCGCGCGCGAGAACGCGCCGTCCGGACCGAACACGTGCGGGAAGCTTTGGATCTGGCGTCGAGCGGTCCGGTCGCCGAAGGTGGAGTCGGCGCGGGGACCGGAATGACCGCCTTCGGATTTCGAGGCGGTATCGGTACGTCTTCCCGAGTGGTGCGCGTCGGACCTCCGGGCGGTGAACGCGAGTACCGCGTCGGATTGCTCCTCAACGCGAACTTCGGGGATCTCAAAAATCTCGGGATCCTCGGACGAGTTCGCGGACGGGAGTGGGCGGAAAAATTCAAGCCGCCGCAAGCGAACACTCCGAAGCCCACTCGAAGCGTGATCGTCGTGGTCGCGACCGATGCACCGATGCGCGCGGATCAGCTGCGCCGACTCGGCGTGCGCACGAGCTTCGGCCTGGGGCGCGCGGGATCTTGCGGGAGTCACGTCTCCGGCGAAATTACGATCGCCTTCACCACGTCGTCCGGGGAGCCGAAGGCTCCGACGACCGGGACTTCAAACGGCGAGTTCATCCATGATAAGTTCCTCACTCCGTTCTACGAGGCAGTCGTCGAATGCGTGGAGGAAGCGGTTTTGAACGCGTTAGTCGCGGGCACTGCTTTGATCGATCGGGGCGGTCGCGAGATCGCCGCGTTTCCCTCAGCTGAATTGTAGTTCGATTCTTCAGGCCGCGCGTTCTTTGTCGGACGCATCTCCATCCTCTCTCCAGATCTGACGCTCGGCTCGCGCGCGCCGCGCGGGATGCCGGTGGTTATGTCGTTCGATCAAAAGATAGACGGCATAGGCTAGCGCACCTGGCCCGAGAAAAAGCAGGAGTTGAATGAAAATGAGCCAACCCATCGTTTCCGAATTCAGCATAGAAAATCCCCTCCCCACGGAGGATGTTGATCTTCATCAACATGCAATCGGCATGCGAATCAGCGAGAGTCTCTCGAGGTCGCTCGGCAAGCTCTATTGCAGCTTTTGCTTTACGGTCAGACTGGAATTCTTGGCGTGCCCGGCCAACGACTGAATGACGCTGAGTTTGATCGTCACCTTCTCGCCGGCCGCGAGATATTTAGCGTCGATCGGCAACTCCCCGATTCGCACCGTGAAAGCGTGATCTTTGTAATCGATCAAGCTGGCCGGTACTTCGCCTTCGAAGCGGGTGGTTGAGAAGATGAATCCATGGGTTTGGTATTTTACCGTGAAACGCGTGTCGAGCTGATCGCTCACCTGCGCGGAGTCCGTCACGTCGGCATGGAGTGTGCGGCCGGAGCTGCTCACCTTCATCGCGACCTGTCCGGCTTCGGATTCACGAACCGCGCGGCCCAGCACGATCAACGGTTCTTGCGTCGTTCCAGAGACATCGCTTTCCGCCCAGACGTCGGAATCGATCGAATAAGTGAACGCGCCCGCCGCGACTGACAGGCTGATCCCGCTTCCGGCGAAAACGGTGAAGGGGCGACGATTGTTCCATTCAAATCTCGCCGTCCAAGCTTTGCTCCGATCGAAGGCGACATAGTCGTCCGCAACTCGTGAGCCGCTCGCCAGCAGCCCGCGCGCACCGCTCTGGCGCAGCCAAACGTGTTTCGAAAGCTCGTAGGATTGATCCAGCCGCGCGAAATCAATGGACCGTCGCGTGAGTTCCGGCCCGAGCGGAGTCGCGCTTTGAATCAAGCGAATCGAACCGAGTCGGCCGTTGCCACCCTCGTAGAAGGTGTTCCCACGGGAGCCGGCGCGACCGTCCGTACAATAGAACGAATTGTTGCGGCAGACTTCGCGGTCCCGGCCCTGCGGATCGCGTTCAATATGGCACTGGCGAATGACCCAGCTTCTGACCTGACAGACGCAAGCGCGACCGCCTTCGGCCGGATAACCCGAACGTCCGCCACGGCCCGGAGTTGCGTCGATTCTCATTTGTTGGAGTTGGCTCGGGTCGGTGTAATAGAGCGTCGCCTCGCCACCATCGCCCCCGCGTCCGCCGCGCCCGGCGTCGCCGCCCTGGCCGCCTTCGGCGCCCGTGATATTGTAAGCCGGTCGATCATGCGTGCAGCTGTATGCATCGCCGCCGTTTTGGCCGTTGTTGCCGTCGGATGCGTCCGTGCCTCGCAAGTCGAGATTCGCGGGCTGTCCCGTGAGGAAGAGCGTCGGAGAGTCGCCGTCCTCGCCCGAATATCCCGAACGTCCGTCGAAGCCGTCGGTGCCTTTGATGCCGAAGGCCCAAGCTGAAGGGGTGATCGCCAGGCCAAGTGAAACGAGAACGAGAGTTCTGCTTTTCATAATTTCCTCGAAGCAATCGCTCCTAAGCCGAGCGGGATGCGGTTATGGAAGCATTCTTGTTGAAGTCGCGGCGAACGTCAGCAGAAAACGCTGCCAACCGTATTTCATGGCGTGATAAAACGGGAGCTTGGCATCTCTGAATTTAGCCGGTTAGATCTCGAATCAACTGCGTGAGCTCAATACGTTTTTCGAAAGGGAGCCCGTGCCCGGCGCCGGCGAATTCTTCAAAAACGATCGACGGATACTGTTTGAAGTGTTCCTGCTCCCGTAGAAACTCGTCATGCGTCCAAACCCGGCTTTCGGCGCCTCGCAGGACATGAACCGGCAACTTGCGATCGCCGCATTCTTCCACCCACTTGCGGACCGAAACGTCACGAGCAGCATGAATGGTTTCGATCAACGCCGCGCGATCAAAGGGGAAAGTGATTCCAGTGTCGTCCGACCTTGAAACCGCCAGGAGATACTGCGTGATGGAGCCATCGGGACAGTTTGCGTCCATGAACGCGCGGGCTTGAGCCCGGCTGGCGAATCGCAACGGAAGAATTTTGAGGAATTGGGCAAGACCGTCGCCCAATCCTCCTCCGGCGACTCCCGAAAATCCGAGGTCCACGAGCACGAGTCCTCGCACCCATTCAGGTTTCAGATGTGCGGCGGCGGCGGCCGTGCGTACGCCCATCGAATGACCGAGAATCCAGGCGGGATGAAAACTCAGAGAGGCCATCGTTTCGATCAGGTCACGTCCATAGTCGAGCGGCGTGTACGTCGCTGAATCGATGCGGCTATCCCCGTGGCCCCGTTGGTCCGGTGCTAGAATATCGAACTGACTTTCCAAACCTGCAGCCAACGGACGCCAGATCGCGCCGGTACCCCCCATGCCATGCAATAGAATTAATCTTGCGTTCTGCTGAGCAGGGACTCCCCATCGCTTGTGCGCGAGTTGCATATTGACTCCTGGTGTCTATGGAATAGCATGCCGCGACAACGATCCTAAGTCACACTGCGGCGCATGAAGTTGATGAAACGCACGAACCTAAAATCAAAAGCGAAACACCCTTCTCGTGCCCTGCACGAGAAGCATGCATCTATGGGTACGGTCCAACGTGACGCCATTCGCGAACAGCTCGAGATGGGCGACATTTTCTTCGAAAAATGCACGCTCCAGATGTCGGAAGTCGCGTTTCAAAAGGCGTTGAAGCTCGCGGAAGCCTCCGATGACGTTCATGCGATGCTCGAGGCCTTGATCGGTTTGGTTCGTCTCGCCAACGAGTCGCTGGACGAGAAAGCGATCGTCAGTTTCGAGGCGCGGGTGGATGCGATCGCCGCCCGGGATCCCGCCAGGATTCCGGCCATGGTCTGGTACTGCAAAGGCGCCATCACACGGCATTACAAAAACCTCGACGTCGCGAGGCGGCAGTTCTTTCGCTACTTGCGGGATTCGCGGACGGAAGAAATTCCGGCCGACAGCGCGCGTCGCTTGAGCCGCGAGGACGCGATCGCGCGCGGCTGGGCGATGATCGCGATCGTTTCCTACCAAAAGGGAACCAAAGCGACGCTCAAGCGCGCGCGTTGGATCAGCGAACGTCTGGTGCGTGAATTCGAAGGCCGCGACCTTCGCCGCATCAACGGCAACGTGCAGCTGCTGCTGGCCAAACTCGCCGAGCGCCGCCAGGATCTCGACGAAGCGCTGAAGCTGTTTCAGAAGGCGCACGGCTGGTTCCTGTCCGAGCACAACTGGTACTATCACCTACACGTGATTTACGGATATGCGCGGATCGCGCGCGTGCAGCGCAATTTCCCGCTCGCGCACTGGTATTTGGATCTACTCGACAAGGCCACCTCGGGTCCCGGATTCGCGGTCCTTCAAAATGAAGTTAAAGCCGAGCGCACACGACTGGAGCACGATGCCGTGGATCTCCTGATCGACTCGCAAAAGGGCAGCATAAAAACCCGCGAGACCGGTTCGGTGTCGCTTCGCAAGCAATACATCCTCCTGCACATTCTGGAAGCGCTCTGGGAATCACACGAGCGCGGTCTCACCAAAGCCGAGATCATCGAAAAAGTCTGGGGCGAAAATTATCGGCCTGAGTCGCACGACAACAAGCTTTATTACAACATCAACCGGCTTCGGAAACTGATCGAACCGGATATGAAGCAGCCGCAATATCTTTTGAACTCACGCGAAGGTTATCGCCTCGCGCCGGGATTGCGGATTCACCGCGTGGCCGCCACCGCGCCGAAAAAGTCGCGCTCACTGAGCTAGGGCGGCTGGAATGTTACGGGACTTTCGACGACTGGGTTTTGTCGGTCTCGTGTTTTGGGCCGCGAGCGCGGTCGCGCAACCGGCATTCCTTGAGGTCAATCCGCGCCACACGAGTCCGGCGTTTCAGCAGTACGTGGGACGCGCGCTCGACGTCATGCGCCGAAAGACGTCCACGATTTCACAGCATACCTTAATCAGCATCCGCCAAGGCTATGTGCGGATCGACGAACTTGCGGATCTGACGTATCCGGACTTCCTGCAGCTTCTCAGGGATTTTCGAGGCTATCGGGACCCGCTCGGACTGACCGCGCGCGATTACGCCGACTTGCAGCGCTCGGGGTCGCGGGCGCTCCGAATCGTACGAGGAAAACTCGACGGCTATCAGCTGGGCAACCGCGTATACGTCGCGGGAGGCGCGACTCCGACAAATCTCGCTGCGACACTGGTTCATGAGGTGAATCACGTCCTCAACCGTTCCGACGAGAACTACTCCGATCACCGACAGGCGTATATGGAAGAGTACCGCGCGTTTTATGCGGAGTCGATTTTTCGCGATCACGACGTGACCGATCCCGCCGTGTGTTTCCGGATCAAACGTCATGTTCAGGATTATTACGATTTCCCCGGTGTCGATATTTCGCGAATGCCCGATCGTCCGCCGGGGCGGCTGATCCCTACTCGGGCCAACTGGAATGCGGCGGCGGCGCCCGCTCCTCGAAAGCAAATGAACGACGTCGAGGCGTGGAGATGAGGGCGCATCGAGGCCGAGGTTGACGAGTACTGGCTGAACGAGTTTTACAGCAAGGTCGTCTTCTTAAGTCAGTTCAACACCGGTGGAGCGCGGGCGCTCTGGAAATTTATAGCCCATCTCGCGAAGCATGCGTCCGGTGATCGAGTTTTCCCGAGCCGCCAAGGTCGCGGGCGAACCCGCCGCGACCAACTCACCGCCGGCGGTGCCGCCGCCCGGGCCAAGGTCGATGATCCAGTCCGCCTGCGCGATCACGTCCATGTGATGCTCGATCATGACCACGCTATGGCGCGCGTCGACGAGATCTTGAATGACCTGGATGAGATTTTTGACATCGTCCAGGTGGAGGCCCGTGGTCGGCTCGTCGAAGACGTACATGAGATTCTCACCCTGGCGTTCCTCGAGCGTCGACGCGATTTTGAGTCGCTGAGATTCGCCGCCAGAAAGGGTGGTTCCGCTCTGCCCGACTTGCAGATAACCGAGCCCGACGTCGCGGAGGATTCCGAATTTTCGCACGAGCGTCGAATTGTCCCGGAAGAGCTCGTAGGCTTCGTCGATCGTCGTGTGCAACAGCTGATGAACGTTTTTTCCGCGATACGAAACTTCGAGCACGGACTTTTTAAAGCGCCGACCCTCGCACTCTTCGCACGGCAGCTTCACCTCGGCCATGAAGTGCATGTCGAGGGTAATCTCGCCCTCGCCCTTGCAAACCGGGCAGCGGCCGCCGTCCACGTTAAACGAAAAATGTTGGGGCGTGTAGCCGCGGCGGAGCGACGTGACTTGGTTTGAAAAGATGCGGCGGACTTCGTCCCAGGCTTTGAGATAGGTCGCGGGATTGGAGCGGGAGCTGCGGCCGATCGGCGTCTGATCGAGTAGCGCGATGCCCGAGAGTTGATCCGCACCGTAGAGTCGATCGTATTTCCCGGCGTCGTTCGGACTCTTGTTGAAAATGTGATCGAGCGCGTTGAAGAGAGTCTTATGCACGAGCGTGCTTTTACCCGACCCGGAAACCCCGGTGACCACGACGAAGCGATCGAGCGGTATTTCCACGGTCAAATCTTTGAGGTTATTTTCGCGCGCGCCGGTCACCTTGATCCAGCGCTTCGGTTCCAGGCGAGGCGAGCGGACGCGGGCGACTTCGAACGCGCCCGAAAGATATTTACCGGTCACGGAGCCCGCGACTTTGATCAAGTCCTCGGCGGATCCTTGCGCCACGAGCTCGCCACCCTTCCGACCCGCGCCGGGTCCGAGTTCGATCAGCCAGTCGGCGCTTTTCATGACTTCCAGATCGTGTTCAACGACCACGACCGTGTTGCCCTGGTCACGAAGGCGCTTCAGGACGCGAATCACGCGCGCGGTATCGGCCGCATGGAGACCGATCGAAGGCTCGTCCAGAATATACAACGTTCCGCACAATCCGTTGCCGAGCTGCGTAGCCAGACAGATGCGCTGAAATTCCCCGCCCGAAAGCGTTTTGGTGAGGCGCGCGAGCGTGAGGTAGCCGACTCCGACCTCATCCAGAAACGCGAGACGTCGTTCGACTTGCGAAAATATCTCTTTGGCGATTTTGCGATCGCCCACGCTGAGTTCAAGGCCGCGCATCCAGGCCAGGCTGTCGTGAACCGGAAGGTCGAGGATCTCGCCTATGTGTTTTCCGCCGACTTTGACTGCGAGCGCGTCTTTTTGGAGGCGCGCGCCTTGGCAATCCGGGCACAAGGTCTGGTTCTGGTAGCGACGGATGAAGACGCGGACGTGGAGCTTGTATTTCCACTTCTTGAGTTCATCGAAACACCCTTGGATTCCGGGAAACGTCTTGTCCTCGGCATCACCGAACCAGAGAAGCTTCTTTTGCGAAGCCGTCAGCTCGCGGTACCGTTTGCCAATCGAAATTCCCTGCCGCTCGCAAAAGCGGAACATATTTTTTTCCCAGTCCGCGAGGGACGGCTTGGAAAGTGGATCGATCGCGCCGTTTTTGAGCGTCTTCGACGGGTCGGGGATGACGAGACTTTCGGCGAGTTCGAGCAGGTGGCCGAAACCCGAGCAGCGCGGGCAGGCGCCGAGCGGACTGTTGAAGGAAAAGAGGTGGGGTTCCGGCAGCCGGTGTTCCCGTCCGCACTTCACGCAGGCGAAGCGACTGTCCCAGGCCTTCCAGCTTTTGGGCTCGTCCAGATCTTGAAACGCGATCCGACCCTGACCGATCGCGGCGGCTTGCTCGATCGAATCCAAAAGGCGGGCCCGGGATTCCGCGCCGAGTTTGTGATCGAGCTTGAGTCGATCGACGACGACCCAAAGTTCGTTTTTCTCGAGGGCTTCGGCGAGTGCCGGAACATCGGCGGGCGCGGTTTCCTCAAGATCAACGACCTCGGGCGCTCCTTTGGCCCGCTTCCACAGCAGGCGCCGAAAACCTTGCTCAAGCAAAATCTGCATCAGGCTTTTGGGCGAGGGCGCGGTTCCCTTGCTTTTGGTACCTTTGACTGGTTTCTTTTTGTTTTTAGGCGGGTTCTTGGAGCTGGGCGGTACCGATAAGCCGATGGGGGCGACGATGACGGCCTTGCGACCCGGCAACCATTCCATCGCCCATTCCAGCACTGCTTCGGGATCGAGCTTCCGCACGTCTCCGCCGCAATCCACACACTGCGTGCGTCCGACTTTGGCAAATAGCACGCGGAGGTAATCCACTGATTCGGTTTGCGTCCCGACGGTGCTTCGGGAGTTGATGACGTGATTCTTTTGCTCGAGGGCAATCGCGGGCGGAATGTTTTCGATCGAGTCGAGATCCGGCTTGGGCATCTTCTCCAGAAATTGACGTGTGTACGTGGAAAGACTCTCCACGTAGCGGCGCTGACCCTCCGCATAGAGGGTATCGAAAACCAGGGAACTCTTCCCGCTGCCAGACAAACCCGTGACGACGCTGAGTTTCTTAGGTGGAAACTCTACGGTGATGTTTTTGAGGTTGTTCTGCCGCACTCCACGGAGGCGGATCGGGCGCTTCATGATTCGTTGGATCCTGTCATGTTTCGGAGGGTAGTGTCTAAAGGTTAGACGGGGAAGGTGGTGTCTTTTTGCTACCGAACTTGTTATTTTTCAAGGGTTTTCCGTCTTTTGCAGCGTGGCACTCAGCTTGCTCATAGGGCAGCGGCTCCGAGGCTTTTCTCGCAGCCCATGCACTCAGGAGACCGTTATGAAAAAGATTTCCCGAAAATTTGTGAGCACCGCACTGTTGATGGGAGCGACCACGCTTTCGATGGCCCTTGGCAGCGTCCCGCATCGCAGTCGCGTGACTGATGATACCGCGATCTATCAGCGCCTCTCCGAGACGAAGGTCAAGAAGCAGGGCGACCTGAACTTTGATCCGGACATCGCGCAACTTTCGTCCTTGGAAAGCCGTTACGCCGAAAAACTCCCGGCTCTCTCGAGTCAGGCGCGCTTGAACAGCCCGTCCAATCGCATCTCGTCGCAGCGCTATCAGTATACGGGCGCGAAGAAGACGTGGACCGCGCGCAAGTCCGTGCAGGCAAACTAGTTCCCTGAAGACGGGGACTTGCCCGGATTGACTTCAAACTGATTCATGCCAAGCTGATTCGCATGCAAGTGATGAGTCTCTTGAATCGCTCCGCGCTCGGGCTCGTGCTCTGCGCGGTTGCCGTCGGTTGCGAGGGCACGCCTGACGGGGCCATTTCTTTTCCACAGACCGAGTCCGCCTTCAGCGGAACCTGGACCGGCGCGGGTAAGGTCCTTTATCAGACTAACAGCACGAACCAGGCGCAGTATCTCTGCCCCGTCGTGCGGGTGACGCTGAAGCAGTCCTCTGCGGAGTTCAAAGCTTCGAACGTCGTGATCACCTGCACTGGCTACACGACGGGTTTCGACTATACGCAACTCGACATCGTCGATGGATCTCAACTGTATCTGAATGGTCTCCGCGTCGGCCGGGTCTCGTCCAATGAGCTACTTGTTCGGCCCGATGCGACGGCTAATGAATTTCATCTGGTTTTGTTTCGCGACGCTATTCTGCCGCAAGGTCCGCTCAAGCTGGCCGTGGCGCAGACGACGTACGTCGAAATGGGCGCAGGAATTTGGCACCAGGCTCAGCTCTACGCGGACCTGAAACGGGAATAAGCCGGATCTCAGTCAAAATACTTTTCGGGATTGGCGAAGAGCAGCTGTACGGTTTTAGCCATCTTACTGGCGTACATTCCGTCCACCAGGCGGTGATCGACCGTGGTGCAGAGGCGAAGCACTTTTCCGATTGCGATTTTTCCGTCGCGGACGACCGGTTCGTCACGGACCGCACCCATCGCGATCAGGATGGGGACGTGGGAGTAGGGAACGATCGGTGCGAACGCCTGGTCGAGTCCGAGTGATCCGATGTTGGTGATCATGATGCCGCCGAACGGATCCCGCGGCGTGCCGAGCAGCGGCGACCAAAGATTGAGATCGTACATGAGCCAGCCGGTGAAGCTGAGCAGGTGCCGGACCAGCCAGGCCGGCATGAGGCTCATGGTCTTTTTCATCTTCTTAAAGGCCGGGTCCCCTTTGTTACGGATCTGGTCGACTTGACTCTCCATGTCCGCAACGATTTGGAGGATGGTTTTTTTATCAGCTTCGCGGATCACCATGCCGGAGAGTTCCTTGCCTTCAGTGTCCATCGCGACCTGGAAAAAAATATCGATCGTTTTGCGCGGCGAAATCCCGCCCGCGCGCAAGGTGGCGTTGATCTCCGGATGCCGCTTCAGGGTTTCAGCCGCAATTTTGCCCATGAGATGTGACAGAGTGACGCGGGCCTGCGAGCGGGTCCGAAGCTTTTGGACGTAATCCAGCGCCGGAGCGGCGTCGATTTCTAGCACGCCGTAAACGCTCGGGTCTCCCACGGTTCGCCAGGTGCCGAGCGCGATCTTTCGAAACGTGGATAGTTTGACCGCGGGTCCGTACTGAACATTGCGACTAAAGCCCATCATTCGTTCCAGTGAACCAGAGTCGAATCAGCGATTCAAGTCTGACGGGTGAATCAACGGGATATCCGTGGCGGCGGGCTTTCGAGCCGTGCCCAGGCCCATCGGCACCAGAACCCAGTTCGTGGCTTTTTGGTTGTAGCGCCGTTCCACTTTTTTGAAGAGGCTTTCGTCGAGCCCGATTCTTGAGAAGTAGTCTTCCGGATCGGCCGAGCCCATCGCGGCAAGATTTCGAGAGGTGTCGGAGTCCGAACCTCCGAAGCTCATCACCGTGTTCTCGCCGTCGCCGCCAGGGTTGACGCTCGATCCGCTGCCGTAACCACCGGCTCCGTAACCGTTCGAACCCGCTCCCGCGCTCGCCGCGCCGGCACCTGTTGCCCCGGCACCGCCGCCGGCTTGTGCGTAACTCGTGCCGTTCGCGATTTTACCGGCTCCGGCGCTTCCGGCGCCTGCCGCCGTGGTGCCGAGCGCTTTGCCGCCGGCGTTGGGTCCGAAGCCGCTGAGGCCGCCACCCATGCCGGGTGCGGCTCCGTTCAAGTTCCCATCACTTTCGCCGTCCGGCGCGAATCCGTATTTGCTGAGTCCAGCGGTTCCGTCGGCTCCGGCCGTCGCACTCGCTTTAGTTTTGCCACTCTCGTTCGCGTTGCCGCGAGTTGTGACTTGGCCGCTCGATGGGCCGGCGACCGAAGCCAGCTGCTGGGGATTTCCACCGCTCACGACGGTGCCGCCGTTATTCGGGGGCGGAGTCGCTCCCGCGCTGCCGCTGCCCTGGTCGGGTGCACCTTCGCGCTTGTCGCTTTCCTTCTTGGCTTCTTCGTAAGTTTCGCCAGGGCCTTCGGGAATGACTTCGCCGAAGCCGAGTCCAGTCGATTCGTCGCACATGCAGCCGGCTTGGCCCTTTTCGGCCGATTCGCGCATGGTCTTCCGGTTCCATCTTTCCTTGTAAACGGACAAGCGCTGCTGGCCACAGCGTCCGAGCGCGTCGTTGTACATTTGAGAGTATTCGGACATGCGGCTCTGAGCCTCGGCGATTTTTGTAGGGCTCAATTTTCCGGAGTCGATGCCGGCCTGCGTCTTCTTTTTATATTCGTCCACGCGGATTTTGAGATTTTTGCACTTGTACTCGCAGATCGGTACGAATGCCGCGGTCGAGGGGACATTATTGGAGTTGAACCAGCTTTGAACGTTGGCGGTTCCACAGCGGCCTCCGATGCAATTGCTACTGCCGGTCTTTTGCGCCCCCCATCCCTCATACGGGTGAAACGGCTGGCCTGTATTCAGTGCCATGAAGTCGAGTCGCGCGGCGCCGTTATCGTAGCCGAAACCTTGCGCACAGACGCCAGTAGTCGTCTCCGGATTGCAGGCAGTGTTCATGAGGCAGACCGAAACGCACGCCAACATGAGAAGAGACTGAAGCATCCGTCTGGAAATGCGCGTGCGCGAGAAGCTCGCGAGCAAACTGAACAAAAACGCAAAGAGAGAAGGCGTCGCGCATTCGACCGGAGTTTTTTCGGTCAGCGGTTCGGCATCGGGCTCGCGGGTTACGTCGACTTGGCTGACGAGGGAGCGTAATAGTCGTTCCATCTGATTGCTCCCTGCGGATTTGAAGACGCAGTAGGCGTACTGCGTAACCATCCGAATTTCGATTTGCGCCTGCATCGCGGCTAAATGGCACGACCGTTCCTGGTTTTTGTGAATGATTTTGACCGCGGAATTCATTTCATTGATCTGATCGACTTCGGTTTTGTCATCTTCGCGCTGACATTCCAGAGCTTTGATTCGGCCATCCGCCGGCAAGCCCGTCAGGAAGCAGGGAAACTGGCCGCCGTCGCATTTATCGCTTGCGGTCCTTCCGCGAACCGGTCCGTACAAGTCCTCGCGATAAGCCGCGATCTCGGCGCGCATCTTCGCGCAGGTGGTGTCCGTGCCGCCGTAGACGGAGGCGGAATTGATCCGACCCACTTTGATGTCGTCGGTGACGCTCTTCATGATCTTGAACATTTTCTCCATCAACCGGCCGCGGCCCAAGGCGTAGTCTCTGCGCTGGATGAGCGGCGCACCAACGCAGGACCGCGCGACTGTGCTGCCCGGTGCCGGCGGCTGCGCGATATAGCTGTTGATCGTGCTGCCGCTGATGTTTTCGTTTTGATACCCGCCGCTCGCGGACTTGAATCGATTCGCGCCGTTGTTGATGTTCGCAACGCCGCAGTTTCCCCACGTGCTGTCGAGCGGACCCTGCATGATCTTTTGCACGGCATCCGAGTAGACGAGATCCGGCTGGTAGCCTTGATACATTCCGTAGATCGGCTGGGGGAATTGCTTCTGATGTCCAGCGGCGCCATTGAGGTGCGGAAAGTCCCGGGCCAGCTGGTCGGTGCCCGCCATGAAGATGCGAGCCATGCGTTCGAACTGATCGGCGATGAGAAGGCGGTGACGATCCACGTTGGACTTCGTCGGATCGATCAGTTTTCCGTCTCCGAAGGCGGCGCTTCGGGGGACTTGATATTCAAAGCGTGAGTCAGGGAGCAAGACCGTAGTTCCCGACGGCGGGGACTGGGATGACTGATTGTTGAAATTCGTGATCGATTGATTGACCGCGATGGCGCTCACGCAGGCTTTCTCGAACGTCGTCGTGAGCGGTACGAGATCTTCAAATTGCTCTCCCTCGGGCGGGGCGCCGATGCCCATGAGGAGGTACTCGAGTATCTTCTTCGCTTCCGTATTCACGGTCGAGTTCGGCACGAGCGTGTTGATTCCGCCGGGTTCCGACACGCTGAGGAGTTCTTCTTGGATCGATTCCAAACCGGAGTTGAAGGAGGACAGGACGTCGCTGTCGAGGATGACGCCGCAATGGGCGTTTTGGCGACATTCGATTTCGCGGGTGACGAGCAGTCTCGCTCTTTCCTTAAGTTGGCCGGTGGTGGGGAGGGGAGCGTTCACGACCTCAACGAGATTGAAGTCGTCGCTGCACGCGGCATACGCCGTTGCGCCACTCGTCAGGCCGCCCAGTGCGCTCAAGATAAGCGCGAAACTCAATATCGATCTCATCAATCCCCCGATTCACAAGTCGTGCACGTGAGGCCCTCCCCATTGCCGGGTCGGTTCGCATGGACGTGTCAGTGAAACCCCACTGATAACTATACTCGTTTAGTCAGGTATTGGCAACTCGGTTCAATTTGGCTATTCTTGAGGTGGGGCGTCCATCGCCTGCGTAGGGGGAATATGAAAACTCGTTATAAAATAGCTTTAATATCGATGGGTTGGTTTGTCCTCACGACTGGCGTTTCCAGTGCAGCGGATACCCTCGAAATCACGGCCCGCCACTTCCGGAAAATGGATTCCATCGACGATCGTTTCAATCAGCAGGCGAACGACACTGCGAGTAAGTTCACCGCCGCCTTGACCACTTATCTGGGCGGCAAAGGTGAGTACCCCTCGAATCTGTCTCGCGAATTCTACAATATTGAAAAGAAGCGCCGCGACGAAATGAGCGAAGTCCAAAAGGAATTCGTCGAAAGCAAAAGCAAGGTCATGGAAGATGTCGGGAAGCGCCGCCAGACGGCATCGGCTTCCGGAACTCGCGGCAAAGCGGCGCTCGGGAAGCCAGGTGCGGCAAGCAAGGCCGTTTCCGGGGCTGCCGCGCCGGCCCAGCGTGAAACTGAAGTCATCGACGGCAGCAATGTCGAGAAGGAAGTCGAGTTCAAGAAGGGTGAGGGTCAGGAAGCTAAGCCCGCCATCCAAGAAGACTCCCAAAACGGCGCCCAAAAAGGCGCTAAAGACGGCGTCGGCGAAATTACGTTTTAATCGCTTTAAAATCCCTGCGTCTTAAGGCTAAATCCGCCTCATGACGCAAACTCAGAAGAGCAAAGTAAAAAATCCCTCACTCGCCGCGCAAGGCCGTCTCAAAATCGAGTGGGCCGAGAGCCGCATGCCCGTGCTCATGAAGCTTCGTAAAGAAGCCGAACGCACTCAGCCCTTGAAGGGTCAGCGCATCGCCGGATGTCTTCACGTCACTAAAGAAACCGCCGTGCTCATTCGTACATTGAAAGCGGCCGGCGCCGAGATCAGCTGGTCGGGTTGCAACCCGCTTTCCACTCAAGATGATATTGCCGCGGCCTTGGCCGAAGAAGTTTCTATCTACGCCTGGCACGGCATGAACAAAGAAGAGTTCTACTGGGCGATCGAGCGCACGCTCGACTTCAAGCCGACCCTCACGCTCGACGACGGCGCGGATCTGATCTTCACCGTGCACTCCAAATTTCCGGAGCTCGCCAAAGGCATCATCGGCGGAACCGAAGAAACCACCACGGGCGTGCATCGCCTGCGCGCGATGGCGAACGACGGCGCCATGAAGTATCCGGTGCTTGCGATCAACGACGCCGAAACGAAATGGGATTTTGATAACGTCTACGGCACGGGCCAGAGTTCAATCGACGGCATCATCCGTGCGACGAACGTCCTCATCGCCGGCAAAGTATTCGTGGTCGCGGGCTACGGCCGTTGCGGCCGCGGCGTCGCGATGCGGGCCAAGGGCCTCGGCGCGCGCGTGATCATCACGGAAATCAAAGCGACTTCCGCCTTGAAGGCCGTGCTTGAAGGCATGGAAGTGATGCCGATGGATGAAGCCGCCAAAATCGGCGAGATCTTCCTCACCGCCACCGGCATGAAGGACATCATCATCAAGCGTCACTTCGACGTCATGAAGGACGGCGCGATCATTTCAAATACCGGGCACTACGATTGCGAGCTGAATCTTCCCGAACTGAAAGCGATGGCCAAAGGCGTGCGCGAAGTGCGCCCGAACAACGAAGAACACACGATGAAGGACGGCCGCCGCATTTACGTGCTCGCCCAAGGTCGTCTCGTCAATCTCGCGGCCGCCGAAGGCCATCCTTCGGAAGTGATGGATATGTCGTTCGCCAATCAGTTCATGGGCATGACCCGTCTCGCGCGCGAGGGAAAATCCATGAAGCCGATCGTCTATGACATCGATCCCGCGCAGGACCAGGAAATCGCGCAGATCAAGCTCGCGTCTATGGGGATGAAGATGGATCAGCTGACTCCGGAGCAAGCCAAGTACGCGAACGATTATTCCGCGGGGACGTGAACCGTTCTGCGGCCGCGGAGTGGAAATCGGCGAGAAACCCGAGCGTTAGGCCTGTCGAGCCGGTCTAGCTCAATTCCGAGGCGTACGTGGACGGGTCCGCTCCAGCAGGCGACAAGTGAATCCGGTCTGACGGCCGCCGGAGCTGATCTCGTTGCCGGTTGGCCCACGAACGCTGATGTCGATCACGGAGCCGCGCGTGCTAGTTTCGATACGAACGTAGCCGTCGCTTCCGTTGTCATAATTTAGAACAAACCCGCCGCGGGTCTGGCGGAAGGCGGAGGTCGGAACTACGGTGCGCGCGATCATTCGATAGAGTTGCACTTTTTCGACGCCCATGGACTGCTGGCCGTTCGGCATTTGGCGGAGAACGATCCGGTAGACGAGTCTCGAGTCCGTCGAGTAGGTGCCTTGCCGAACTTCTCGGGCGCAGCTTGCGATCGTCGTATCTCTGGCGAATGGATATTGGACATAACGCTATGAGTCAACTTTAATCTCACGCGGTTAGGGGCTAACCGTGGACAGGCTTAATTCAGGCGATTTTCTGTAACTACTTCGTCTTCTTCGTACCGGAGCGCGGTCCCGCGCCCCTGATTGCGGCATAGGCCATACTGCTCGGGTGAGACGTAGAGGCGCGTGATCGAACGCTTCTCGTGGTAGCGCTGAAAAAGATCGGTGCACTTTTGGAGCGGAATGAAACTCGGCGCGCTGTAGTGATTGTCGTAACGGACGAAGATCGGGTCGGCGGGCTTACGGAAATATTTCGAAAGTTCGCCGGTCGATGTGGCTTGAAGATAATGGATGCCCTGCGCGTCCATGTCCTTTTGGATCTTCTTCAAAAGACGCTCCTGCTCGATCCGCGAAGTTTCGGTGGCGGGGATGCCGCTGTGGAGCTCGACCAACATTCGATAGGGGCGTCGCTCGCTGATGCGGCGGGCCCATTCGTTGGTGCTGCGCGCGAGATGCGAATAGAGTTCGGCATCATTTGAATCGCAGTATTTCTCGATATCGGATGGCAACGAGTAATCACAGTCGGGGCTCGTGAGGTACTGCCGAAGCATTTCGTCGAAAACCACGCTTTTGTAGTGGAAATAAACCATCAGGAACATGTGGAAGCGCGAGATGAGAAAATCTTCGAACGCGTAAAGCGCCCGGTGCTCGAGACCGAGATAGCAACGGCCGTCGCGGACGTGCGCGCTGAGATTGGCGATGATCCAGTCGAAGTCAAACTGCCCGTAGCTCACGCCGGCGTGCAGGCTGTCGCGGCGAAGGTAGTCCATGCGATCGGCGTCGAGCTCGCTCGAGATCAGTTGTTGAAGGAGCGGGCGGAAGTCGACCTTTTCGCCGTCGACGTGTTCAAAGAAGAAGTCATCAGACACCGCGAGACTCGGCTCGACGAGCGACGCGATGTGCGTCGGGGTGAAGCCGTGCGGTTGGCCCGCGCGCTCGAGCATCGGAGTGAGGCCCGAATCCAAAATGATTTTGAGCGTGTAATCTTCGTGAGTCGCTTTACGCGCGCGCTTGCCTTCCGGCTGCCCCGGGACCGCGAGTTTGCGGACGTCGGGCATCGCGAATTCCGTCGTATGGGAGAGCGGCCCGTGGCCCACGTCATGAAGGAGCGCGGCCAGGCGAACCACCGCGCGAAAGCGTCCTCGAGCGGCCGCGGGAAGCGCGAGTCTTAAGGGTGAGACCGCGCGTTCGCGAAAGATGCTTTCAAACGCGAGCGAAGCCGTACGCATGGCACCGAGAGAATGGATGTAGCGGTTGTGAGTCGCGCTCGGAAACGAGTTTTCCGCAAAGCCGAGCTGCTTGATGTGCCGGAGGCGCTGGAAATAACGGGAGTCGATGATGGGTAATTCAGAGGGATCGATCGAAATCGATCCGTGGACGACGTCTCGGATTTCCATAATCTGGACGGAGTACCAGGCTTATTCGTCGTCGTCGATAGAGGTGAGGGTGGTGGATTCTTCGTCTTCATCCGAACCAAATCCCTTGGCGCCTTCTTCTTCTTCGTCATCGCCCTCGTCTTTATCGGGGGTTTTGACCTTCGCGGGAGGAGGCGCGGTGGCGCCGGCGTAAGCGCCGGCGGTTGCCGCAATCACGCCGCTGGCGAAAGCCGATTGGAGTGCCGGGCCTACCGCCGGCGGAGCCTTCGGTTGCGGGGCAGGAGCTTTGCTCGCGACCTTCTTGGGGGCCGCCTTGGGCGGCGGCGCCTTTTTCGAGCCATTTTTCGGCGCGGCCTTCGCGGAAGCGGCCTTTTTAGCCGGTTTTGCCGACTTCACGGGAGCTTTGGGTTTGGAACTTTTCGCAGGTTTCTTTTTTGCCTTGAGCGCTTTGGCCATAGAAAATTTAAGCCATAGGGGTTTCACGATTGCAAGAACGCGTTGAACAACCTTGGCTTAATGCTGCAAAGCTCCACCCTCGAGGTCGGCACTCGACTCAGGGTCCAGCCTCGGCGGATTCCCCATGACGGCCGCTTGACCGTCCGTAAAGACCCCCGTATTGCCCAGGATCGACGCGAAAGAGACGAATTTGACGCTGTAACCGTTCCGCCCCCGGTCCCGGTAGGAGCCGTCCTTAATCTCGTTCCAAGAGGTCCGGATCTTTGCAGGGTCGGTAAGCATCATGCCGGGATCAGAAAGATTGACGGGAGGAGGCAAGCCGCTCCCGAGCGGCGCCGGGCGGTACCGATAGGGATCGACGAGACGCGCCACGTTCATGCCTTCGCCGTCTTCGCCCCGGCCCTGACCGAGCAGGTTGATGTAGTTCGTCAGGCCGCCCAGCATGATCCGTTGAATGGCGTCCGCCATGCCTGATGATTGGCCTAGATTGGAGTTAGGGTCCGACCGATTGAAGACCTTGGCGGAGATGACGTCGGAGATCAGAGTGCGGATTTCCTGGCCCGGATCCCCGGCGTTCGGGTTGGCCGGAGAAATGATCGGCGCCCAAAAGGCGTAGATTCGGTCATTGGTTTCAAAGTGCTGAATGAACGGATCGGCCGTCTGGTCGTTAGGAATATTATAGCGGCCGGATTCCCACGGGTTCGGGACCATCGCGGCTTGGTAAGCCTTTTCAAAATCCGAAGGCTGCAGGGTGGAGGGAAGCTGGCCTGGCTGCCCGCCCTGTCCGGCAAGCGCCCGAAACTGGTTGAACGCAGCCCCGACGATATTGTTCAGCAACCAGCCTTGGGAGGTCGTATCCGTCGCAGTGACCGGGAGGTTGGGAATGAACCCGGTGCACCCGAACAACGAGCCGGCGACACCGCCGCAAACCGAGCCGTTGGACCGGCGGACCCGATAATCATCCGCGGTGAGCGCCGGACCGATCCGGCTACCGAACGGCTGAGCCACCGCGTAGGCTTTCATGGTCATATCGCCGAACGGCGAGAACAGTACTTTAGCCTTCGCCTGCAGCTTGACGGCGTAATAAGTCATCACCGACAAATCTTTCTTTACGCCCACCGTGAAGCCGTTCTCGAACGGAAACGGAACCAGGAATGATTTGCACGCTTTCTCGAGCGGGTTCCCGCTCGCATTGGGGTTCAACTGGAACTGCGTCGCGTAAGCGTCAAAAGACGTGACGATGTCGTCCAGCTTGAGAAGAGTGGCCGCGCTGCCGCCTCCGGGCAAAAGTTCAGTGAGCTGAATGTCGTCGCTCGCAAAAATTCCCGAGCCCAAAGTATTCACCGCGGAAAGATAAGCTTGAATCGTGCGTTCATGTTGCGCGGGGTCCGGACTGTTCGCAAAGCCGTTCGTCGTACCGACCGTGACGTCTGGTTTGGCCGTTTCGTTGACGTAGGCGTTTAAAGTTTTGATTCGCGCCCGGAGCAATGCCAGGCGCGGAACCAGCCCTAATCCGAACGCCAAGCCACGAACGACGGAAAGAGAGGCAGCCAACTTTTGCTGATCGGCGTTCCCGTTGTTGTTGTTGGCCGCCTGCGCTTCGACGTCTTTCAAGTCCGGATCCGTATTGAAGAGCCAGAACGAGAGCAGCATCTGATTGGTGGCCGAGTTCACCCTGCAGTTGTCTTGGCGAATACGTTCGATGGCCTCCAGCTGGCCGATCACGGTTGACTGGATACCGTCGAGCGGACCGTTTCCGGTCGGGATCCGAATCGACGCCAGCGTCTCCACCTGGCAAAAGTTGTCCGCCCGATTGAAGATCACGCAAACCGACGGGACCAGGTTGTCGTTTTGAGCCGTTCCGTCAGGCGACCAAACGCGGGGACCGGTGGTTGACGCGCCCGGATTCCCGGGGTGGGACTTCTGGGCCATGTTACCGACGACGTAGTAACGAAACAGGAACTTCTTGTAGGCCCGCCTCATCTCATAGTTGAGATACGAGATTTGATTGAGGAGCCTCGCCTGGGTCGCCGCGCCCGAGTAGGCGGCGGCATCGGCGGCATTTTGGAGATTGATCTTCGCGTTGACCAGCATCCCCGTATTCACGACGAACGCGAAAAAGAGGACGAACGTCAGCATCATCATCCCAATCAGGATGGTGGCTTGACCGGACTCGTTTTTAACCCGTCTTCCCCCGAACATTGGAACCTCAATGGTCTCAAAGCGTGAGGGCGCTGTCTATGTGTCGAAACCTTGGACAGCGGCGGCATTTTGGCCCTAAAGGCCGAAGGGGGTTGCGAAGGGGATACTTGAGCAAAATGCGGGCACGACGCGTGCACAAGGGGATCCGGCAGCGCGAGAAACGCGAATGTGGAAAGGAGTGAAGTTATGAGCCGGAATAGTTTTCAACTCGGTTTTAAAGCGGTCTTTTTCACTTTAATCGCAGCCTCGGTTTCCAGCGTTTCTTCGACTCCGGTGCTTGCGGCCAGCTTGCCCTGCGTCGCTTGCGGGCTCCTGGAGCGTCGAATCGAAGCGGCGCAGGCTCCCGCCAAAGACCTATTTTTCAACGTCGGCAATGTGCTCAGTCATGAGCTGATGCCAGTCGTGCCGAAGGTGGAGCCGAAGCTGACCGCTTGGTCGGAAAATAATCCGCTCCCGGGGGCAATCGCGAACCCGTTTCCGGCGGATCCGACGCTCAGTTTCGATGCTTCGTTCGTTACGCCCTACTACAACAGTAATAGCGCGGGCGGCATCACCGACTACCATTCGCCAGTCGCGCCATGGAATCTTTTCAGCATGGGCGGGCTCTTATGAGCGCCTTTGCCAACCCATTTGGGAACGCACTCTCATCGTTCCTAAAGCTCAGTGGGGAAGTCATTCTTCACTGAAAGTCCTCTCTCTCTCTCCTCTCTCTCCCCCGCGTTGGCACTTTGCCGGCGCGGGGTTTTTCATTGGGAGCATAGACGCAATGCGTCCATCGCCTGAATTTCATGGACCCTGCCCGAGCCTCGCGCCTATAAACGAAGCTCAGCGCAATGGAGAAGAATGGCGATTTTCCGGGAGTTACCTGTCATCACAAACGAAGCGACTGCCTCCGTCAGCCGCATCGACGCGTCCGCTCCCGGCTTCGGGTCAGCCGATCTCGCGCGCCCGATATCACCCTCCCGCGCCGCGCAAGTGGCGCCCCTTCGCAAGCCCGACTGGCTTAAAATTCGTCCGCCCGCCGGCGAAGCCTATGTCGCCATCAAGTCACTCCTTCGCGAACAAGGTCTACACACGGTTTGCGAAGAGGCGCATTGCCCGAACGTCGCCGAGTGCTGGGCGAGCGGCACCGCCACGATCATGCTGGGCAGCGACACCTGCACGCGCGCCTGCCGATTTTGCGCGATCAAGACCGCGCGCCGTCCGCCGCCGCTCGATCCAGACGAGCCGGTCAAGATCGCCGCCAGCGTCGTCAAGCTCGGACTCCACTACGTCGTTCTGACTTCCGTCGATCGGGACGATCTCGCGGATGGCGGCGCCAGTCACTTCGCGGCCACCATACGAGAGATCAAGAAACGCGATCCCGCGATCATCGTTGAAGCGCTCGTCCCGGATTTTCGCGGCGATTTGGAGAGCGTGAAGATCATCGTGGATTCGGGTGTCGACGTTTACGCGCACAACGTCGAAACGGTTCGACGGCTGCAGTACCGGGTTCGCGATCCGCGTGCGGGTTACGAACAGTCGCTCGGTACTCTGCGAGCCGCCAAATCGTACGCGCGCGAAACCGGCCGCGAGCTCTTCACCAAAAGTTCCATCATGCTCGGCCTCGGCGAGTCGGCGCAGGAACTTGCGGTTGCCTGCGACGATCTTCGAGATTACGGCGCGGACGTCGTGACCTTCGGGCAATACCTCCGGCCGTCGCTCCAGCATTTACCGGTCGAGCGGTACGTGACACCCGCCGAGTTTCAAGAGTTTCAAACAATGGCCGAAGGGAAGGGCTTTTTGTACGTCGCTTCGGGACCGATGGTGCGCTCGAGTTACCGAGCGGGTGAGTTTTTCATTCAAGGTGTGATTCAAAAGCGGCGTGACGCCGCCAAACTGGAGACTCAAGATGCATCTCAGACTTCCTGAATTGGGCGAGGGTGTTCACGAAGGCGAACTACTGAACTGGAAAGTCAAAGTCGGCGACATCGTCACCGAAGACCAGCCGGTTTGCGAAATCATGACGGACAAGGCGACGGTGGAACTTCCGGCGCCGTTTCACGGGAAAGTCACCGAGCTCTTGGCTAAAGAAGGCTCAGTCGTCAAAGTCGGCCAGGAAATGTTGGCTTACGAACCGAACGCCGGAGCCGCGACCGGTAAAGAACCGAAGAAGTCGGCGCTGGCGAACGCGCCTGCTCCTCAGGCTTCCGTGCCAATGTCGGCCTCGCCCGCCGCAATCCCCTATGCGGCCTCATCGGCGAGTGGTAGCGGCCTCGCCGTCGCGGCCGCTCCGAGCACTCGCAAGTTCGCCCGCGAAGCGGGCGTGGATCTTTCGCGCATTCCGGGCACCGGCCCCGCGGGCCGCATCCTTCGAGAAGATATCGAACGTGTGCTCGGCGGCGGCACCGGTGCGGTATCGGGGGGTACGCCCTCGATCGCTCCGATGGTGCTTCGTCAAACGCCACGCACTTCGATCACGGCCGGCGCACCCGGGTCCGAGGAAAGAATTCCGATGCGCGGGCTTCGCAAGAAGATCGCCGAAAAGATGCGGCAGTCCAAAGACCACGCCGCCCACTTCACGTACGTCGAAGAAGCCGACGCAACGGCGCTCGTCCAACTTCGCAATCAGTCCAAGGAAGTGGCCGCGAAGTACGGGATCAAAATCACATATCTTCCGTTCGTGATGAAAGCGATGTGCGCGGCGCTCAAAAAATATCCGATTCTGAACTCGAGCCTCGACGAGGAGAAACAGGAAATCGTCGTTAAAAAGTACGTCAATATCGCACTCTCCGTGCAGACCGAAGACGGCCTGATGGCACCTGTGATCAAAGACGTGCCGAACAAGACGATTTTGGAACTCGCCAAGGAAATTCAGGAAATCGTCGAACGCGCGCGCTCGAAAAAGCTCACAATGGATGACCTCCAAGGCAGCACGCTCACGCTCACGAACGCCGGCTCAATCGGTGGAGTGTTCGCCACTCCGGTCATCAATTATCCGGAAGTCGCGATCGTCGGATTCAACAAGATCGCCCGCAAACCCGTCGTCGTGAACACGAACGGCCGCGAGGAGATCGTGATCCGCGACTGGACTTACTTCTCGATCTCGCTCGACCACCGCGTGATCGATGGCGCGATCGGGGCCGAGTACATGAAGGAAATGATTCGTCACATCGAGAACCCGGCGCTCCTGCTGCTCGATACGAACGGCTCGTGAGCCCGCGTTTATGAAGCGCGCGAATCTATTTCGTGAGCGCGCGTTTGTGAAGCGCGCGAATCTATTTAAGGAGTGATCATGGCGACTACGACTCAAACGGCGGATGTGGTGGTTCTCGGCTCCGGGCCGGCGGGTTACGTCTGCGCGATTCGTCTTGCACAGCTTGGCCGCAAGGTCACGGTGGTCGACCGGGACGAAATCGGCGGCGTTTGTCTCAATCGCGGCTGCATCCCGTCCAAAGCCCTGATCCATGCGGGCACGCTCTATGAAAAGATGTCCCACGCCAGCGATATCGGCATCGAAGTCAAAGGGGCCTCGGTCAACATGCCGAAGCTCATCGCCTGGAAAGAAACCGTCGTGAAGAAACTCACGGGCGGCGTCGCCGGACTTCTGAAAGCGAACGGTTGCACAGTCATCGCCGGCGACGCTCGCTTCACCGGACCGCGCTCGATGGAGATCACGCAGGCCAACGGCAAAGCCGAGAGCGGAAAGATCACACTGAACTTCAATCAGTGCGTGATCGCGACGGGATCGCGGCCGTCCGCCCTTCCGGGCTTTGACGTCGACAATGAGAAGATTCTCGATTCGACCGGCGCGCTTCTCTTGACGGAAGTGCCGGAGACCTTGCTGTGCATTGGGGGCGGATACATCGGACTGGAACTCGGGACTTTTTATTCAAAGGTCGGCTCGAAGGTAACCGTTGTCGAAGGCATGCCCGGGTTGCTGGGCGGTGTCGATCCCGCGCTCGCGCAGGTCGTGGCGAAGAAGCTCACCGCGCGCGGCGTCGAAGTGCTCACGAAGACCAAAATTCAGGGTCCCGCGAAAATCACGAAAAAGGGCGTTGAAGTGACCTATCAACCGGAAGCCGGCAAACCCGTCACGAAAACGTTTGCCGCGGTTCTAGTGACGGTTGGCCGGAGGCCGAACTCCGACAACCTCGGGCTTGAAAAAACCGGGGTCCGCCTCGACGGCAAAGGCTTTATTCTCGTCGACCCCCAGCGCCGCACGAACGTTCCGCACCTGTTCGCCATCGGCGATATCGCCGGTCAGCCGCTGCTCGCGCACAAGGGTTCCAAAGAGGGCATCGTTGCCGCCGAAGCCATCGCGGGACAGAAGACGGTTTACGACGTAATCGCCATGCCGGCCGTAATTTTCACCGATCCCGAAATCGCGACCGTCGGCTTGACCGAAGCCGAGGCGAAAGCCAAAGGTTTCGACATTCAGGTCGGGAATTTCCCGTTCGCCGCCAACGGGCGCGCGCTGTCGGTGCAGGAAAGCGAAGGCTTCGTGAAGATGATCGGCGACGCGAAATCCGGGCGGCTGCTCGGCGTGCATATTGTGGGGCCCGAGGCTTCCAATCTGATTTCCGAAGCGGCGCTCGCGCTCGAAATGGGAGCGCGGATTGAAGACCTCGCGCTTACGGTGCATCCGCATCCGACGCTCCCGGAAACGCTGATGGAGGCGGCCGAAGCGACGCTCGGACATGCGATTCATATATTTCAAAGAAAACCGACAGCGCCGGGGCCGGCTGCCCATCTCTAGAAGCTGAAACGATTTACGTTTGACCTACTGAGGTGAAAGCGTTAATGCAGTGCGATAAGGGAAGTAATTATGAAGAAGGTACTGATTCTCGCGCTGGTTTTGTTAGTAACGGTTGCCTCTGCGGCCGTCCAAGCCGATGGTGCCTACCTTTTTCGCACTTTGAATTGCGTCGGCGCGATCCGACAACAGCCGCGCGCAATGCATGACGACTATAAACGAATCGGGCTTCGCCTCCGCCAGTTCCTGACCACCCGGCGCGACGGCAGCCGCATTCCGAGTCTCGCTTGGAACGTTTACTACGGACAGACCGACAGTCAGGTTCGGGAGAGAATGCGCTCGAACCGGAGCGGTTCGGAAGTCTGGTACACGGGCCTCCTCAAAAGCCGCGTGATTCGCGGCCGTGAAGTCATTTCGCGCGATGGTGAAGGCCTGGTTCTCGAACTCCTGAGCCGTGGCGCACGCCAAGATCAGCTCAAGGGCAGCTATGGTCGCGTGGGCACGGTCGTCGGCGATACGGCCTACGTCGTCAACTGCACGGCGAGTAAATAGGTCGAAGGGAGTGATTTGAACGCACTCCATTTCCGCTCCCTGCCCGGCCTGGTTTCTTACGAAGACGGACAACGACTCCAGCGGGAGCTCCTTGAGGCCCGCGCGCGCGATGAGATCGTCGATACGGTGCTCTTCCTGGAACACTCACCGGTGATCACCCGAGGCAAGGGCCTGCAGTGGGTCGGCACCGGGAAACCCGAATCGGTCCCGCTCGAGTTACCGCTCCCGGGCGGTCTGGCTTACTGCGAAAGCGAGCGCGGAGGGGATCTGACTTATCACGGGCCTGGGCAGCTCGTGATTTATCCGATCGTGAAACTCGGCGGACCGTCGTTCGGCAGCCGGCGCGATGTCGGGTACTTTTTGCGGGAATTCGAAGGGGTCTTGATCGACGTACTGCTTGAACTCGGGCTCGTGGCGCTAGCGAAACCGAACGCGACCGGAGTATGGGTGGGCGAACGAAAACTCGCGTCGATTGGAATTGCCGTCCGGAAGTGGGTAAGCTGGCACGGAATGGCCATCAACGTCGTCAATGACCTCACACCGTTTCGCCTGATTCGGCCGTGCGGATTCGCCCCCGAAGTCATGACCAAACTCGAAGATCTCGTCCGGCCTGGAACACTGCCGCCCGCCTGGCGGCCCTTTCTCGAATCCCGCATCAAAGGAGCCTTCACCCGCCGTGCTGAAAAAAAAGTCCAAGCGTAGAGAGTGGATTGAACTCGGAATCATCCTCGTCCTCATTCTCGCGCTCAAGTCGTCGATCGTGACGCTTTATCAAATTCCAACCGGCAGCATGATTCCAACGATTCTTCCGGGCGATCGTGTGGTCGCGGATCAGCGCGCGTTCGGCTGGCGCGTCCCTTTCACGCATCGATGGCTGACCCCGCCGCGCGCGCCCGAACGGGGTGACGTCGTGGTGTTTCCGAGCCCGGTCGCGAAATACGATTTGATCAAACGCGTGGTCGCTGTCGGCGGCGACACCGTCGAAGTGAAGGGTGAGCGGCTCTTCGTCAACGGATCGGCAGTGACGTGGGACGGCACTCCTCAGCCCACGGAAGACGGGGCCCGCCAAGTCGTCGAACGTCACGGGGATCGTGCGCACATCACGCGGTTGGACGATTCCACGCCCCAGCTTCGGGCGTTCGGGCCCTTTACGATCCCCGACGGGATGTTTTTCCCGATGGGGGACAACCGCGACCATAGCGGAGACGGCCGGGTTTTCGGCCCGATTCCGAATGACCGCCTTCTGGGTCGCGCCCACTATGTTGTTTTCGCGGTGAACTGGGATCAGTTCCCGTATTTGAGTTTTTCGCGCTCCGGCAAGCCTTTGGACCGGATTTGATTATAGACTCCCGCGAGTGAGTCGTTTTTCAGTTTGGAAAACTTTAACTTTAGCCCTGATGCTGGGGGTGGTTCCAGCCCAGGCCGGTCCGCGATACCGCAGCAGTGAATCAGCGCTGACCCTGCCCGGCGGCGAAAGCATTCTCGTTCGATACAAGGTGCCGGAAAAAATGCAGGGACGGCTGCCGCTCGTTTTGATTTTCGGTGGGTTTGAAACCGCCGGCGAAGTCCTGACCCTGATCAATCCCGCCAAGCCGGTAATCTTGGCGTCCTTCGACTATCCCTTCCGAGCTCCTCGCAAACTGCGATTTCCCGAAAGTCTGGGGCTCGCGCCGCACGCGAAACAGGCGCTGCACCAAACGCGCGAAGCGATTCCGCTCGTGATTCAGAAATTCATCGCCGACCGCGCCGACGTCGACCCGGATCGAGTCGTCGTGATCGGAGCGAGTTTCGGGGCGCCGTTCGCGCTCTATGCCGCGATGGATTCACCGGAGGTCGATGCGGTCGCGATCGTGCACGGATTCGGAGACGTCCCGGGCACGATTCAACATCGCCTGCGGCAGATATGGGGCCCGAAGTACGGGGTGTGGGCGGATGTGCTCGCTTGGCCGTTCGCTCATCTCGGATGGTGGTACTTGGCTCTTCCGTCGCCCTCCGAAGCCGCGGGACGGCTCCGGGAGAATCAGCGAGCGCTTTTGATCGAAGCCACGGAGGACCATTTCATTCCGTCCGAGTCGCGAGCGGTCTTGCGTGAGGCGCTGATGGGTTCGGCGGCGCGGACGACGATTCAGAGCGTTTCCGGGGATCACCTTCAGCCGGGCGCGGTCGCGCAGTTGAGGGATATCTTTCGACGTATCGAAACCTGGCTTTAAGTCTCCGAGCATAAGCGGCCGGGCCGCCGGTTACTCACCCCGCGCGACCATTCATCGGCGCGAATAGATATTTGAGTCGAGGCAGAATGGTTTCTTCAAGCGTTCCGCCGCACTTCGTATTCTGCTTGCCCAGAGGGATGTCAAATCAGACCTATGTCCAATTTGACCGAAAGAATTATGCTAGAATGACACTGATGTTCTGGGCCCAGGGGTTCTTGCGTAACAAGTCAGGTTTTTCTATCGTCGAAGTGGCGATCGGATCCGCGATCCTCGGCGGGGTGATCCTCGCTTCCACTTCCGTTTTTCAATCCGCCACTCTGGGAAACTCGCAGCGCAAGGTGAAGGGGGCCCGCGATCAAGTGGTACTCAGTTTACGAAAAACTTTGTCTCTCGCCGTCGCGATCCGCGACTCCTCCGTTTACCCTTCGAATTCCGCGCTCAAGAGTTGCATCGAATCCGGAACTCCGAACGACTGCTCCACTTATACGGGATCCGGCAATGGTACGCCGTTCATCCTCGTGGAACCGCTTCGACGCAAAATGGTCGCGGGTGGCTCGACTCCCATCTGCTATGACAGCGCCGGGAAGCCCCTGACCACTTGCGATAGCAGCGCCGTGCTCGAAGTGTTCGCTTACTACAAGGCGCTCTGCCCGCCGACGGCGACTCTCGTGCCGAGCGCACGATGCGACCTGTCGGAAAGCCTCATCCTCACTTATGAGATCAAGCCCATCGCGAATCGAATACTCGCGTCGGGAGGCGGGCCGGGCCTCGGCACTTTGTCCGAAACCTTTGCCATGGCCACGTCGGAATTCGCGGTCCTGATCAGTCCGCCGCCGACAGTGACACCGCGCTGTACTCCCATGCAGCAGACGCTCGCCAATTGCTCGCTCACAACCACGCCGGATCGGTGCGGCGCCGGGGAAACCGCATCCACCGCTGTTTCATTCGGCACTTGCATCGACACTTACGACCCCGCCAAGTGCGCTCCGGTCGCCATTCCTCGACGAACTTCGCGGGTGACGGCGGCGGCGGGAAATATTAATTGGGCGTGGGGTTCCTCGGGCCACCCCAATACTCCTTCCACTCAGAATCCGCTCGGCACCTGCGACGTTTCGCCCAATGCGACCGGGCAGCAAGGCGTGATTTATTGGGAATGTTGTCAGCCTCCGCAGCAGGCGCCTCCGCCCCCGGGTTGCACGGATTGGTGCCGGCCGAACTCGGGCGGACCGCCATCTTGCATGGGTTGCTTTGACACTAATCCCAACGGGGCGCCGACGAGTCCTCCCACCCCGGATTGGATTTGGGGTGGATCTTGTCAGTGCACGGATGCGGCGGATCCCCGGTATCCGCAGGGATGTTCGGCATCGTGCATAGCGCCGCCACCGACGACGCCCGCGCCAACCACTCCAAGTGCCAATTGCTTATTGCCCTGGGGTGGCACCATTGCCAGCGGCAGTTCGGTAACGGCTTATGATCCCTCCGGGAGCTGTGGTGGTTGCACCGCCCCCGAGACCCGAAGCTGTAGCAATGGAACACTGAGCGGCTCATATTCAAGTCCGAACACCCAAGTCACTTTAAGCGGCATGTGCGGCGCCGCCCCCTGCTGCGGCGACGGCATGTGCAACGGCACCGACAATGCCACGAGCTGTCCAGGTGATTGCGGCGCCCCCGGTTTTTGCGGTGACGGCGTCTGTAACAGTACCTGCACCCCCAATACGAATTATCGAACTAGCTGCGACGGTACCGCCGTCGGCACGGAAAACAGCGCCTCATGTTCCGCCGATTGTGCGTCCACTCCTGTACCGACCACTCCTGCGCCGACCACTCCGGCACCGACCACTCCGGCACCGACGACACCGTCCAGCCCAGTTTGCGACAACAGCAACTATCTTACGAAGGTGTGCGCCATGGGCTACGCGAACCCCAAAGTTGCCTTAGGTGGTTCCGACGCTTTTTGGTACGACGCTTACGACGCCGGCCGCGTGGCCTCCTCCGATCCGCTGCCGCCCCTGGTGTGTACCTGGTCCACTAATTTTGGTGGGAACGCGGTTTTGGGTGGGTCTAATCCACGTTCCTCTAATGGGGGCTGGGACGGTTATACCGTGTTCACCGGAACGAGCCCTGGAACGATTTCGGCAACGCTCAGCTGCCCCGCCACCTATCTAGGAGTACCCACGGGGTTTTGGTACTCGACGGAAACCTTGAACATCGAGGTTTGCCCGTATGCGGTCGAATACAGCTTCGGGACGTCCCCGGAGAGATGCTGTCCGACGTCCGCGACGGTTTTCTGCGCGGATACAAATTCACGAATATTCTGCGGCGATGCTCAAGGCATCTCGGGCTGCGACGCTTACTGCACGTTGCCTTGCAGCTAAGGGCGCGTCAGCGGCTCGACTTGAGCCCGTTCAACAAGTGCATCAGCTCCTGGCGCGTGGTCGGGTCCGTGCGGAAAACTCCGCGCATCGAACTCGTGATCGTCGAGCTGCCTTGTTTTTCTACGCCTCTCATCATCATGCACATGTGAAACGCCTCGATGACGACGGCGACACCGTGCGGTTTCAGAATTCGCATGAGTTCTTCTGAAACCTGAGTCGTGATTCGTTCTTGCACTTGCAGGCGACGGGCGAACACATCGAGCACGCGCGGGATTTTGGAGAGGCCGATGATTTTCCCGTTCGGGATATAGGCGATGTGCGCCTTGCCGTAGAACGGGAGCAGGTGGTGTTCGCAGAGTGAAAAAACCTCGATGTCGCGCACGATGACAATTTCGCTCGAGTCTTCTTTGAAAAGCGCTCGCCCGACGATCCGGTCGATATCGGCGTGATAGCCGCTCGTTAAAAACTGGAGGGCCTTGGCGTGGCGCTGGGGGGTATCGAGCAGGCCCTCGCGCGTGATGTCTTCACCGATCAACGAAAGCATGTCTTTGGCCCGGGCCGCGAGCGCGTCAACGTTGATCGAGCGGGAAGCTTTGGGAGCGGGTGATGATTTCTTCGAGGAAGTACGTGGCGCCATGCCGAACGTTATAGCGCAGTGCCGTCAGGCGGCGCAGTGAAATTATCCGAGCTAAATCATGCCCAAACCTCTGTAGTTTAAGTAACTTCGCCCGGTTCCGATAAGATAAGGAGTATGGCCGATGAGCTTCCCGACGATTGCACCATCTGCTTCTGCCATTGTGTTTTGAAGGGCACGATTCTCGAGGCCATACGGAACGGCGCGAACACGCACGCCCTCGTTCAAGACGCGACCAGGGCATCGACGGGCTGCGGAGGCTGTGAGGCCGAAGTGCTGGAACTCCTCAAAGCCGAGCTCGACCGAAAGCAAAAGGCCGGCTGATCTCCGACCGGGGTCCTTGCTCGTGACCGGCGCGTTTGATAGCTTCGCGGCATGTCGACATCTCACCCGCTCCACGACCCTGTCCTTCGGGCCCTCCGCACCGTCCAAGACCCCGATCTGAAGCAGGATCTGGTGACTTTGGGCATGATTCAGGATTTGCGAATTGAGCCGAACGGCACGGTTTCGCTACGCGCGGTTTTGACGACCCCGGCCTGCCCGATGAAGGAAAAAATCCGGAGCGATATCGAGAAAGCGGTGACCGCCGTTCCGGGTGTCGCCGGAATCAAGATCACGATGGACGCGCAGGTACGCGGCCAAAAAGCTGGGGCGCCCTCCGCCTCCGGAGGTGGCTCGGCTATGATTCAAGGCGTGGCCAACATCATCGCGGTGTCGAGCGGCAAAGGCGGCGTTGGCAAGAGTACGGTCGCCGTCAATCTCGCGGTTTCGCTCGCGCTCGAAGGCGCGAAAGTCGGCCTGATGGACGCGGATGTCTACGGGCCGAACGTTCCCACCATGATGGGTGTGACCGACGAACCGAAGATTGAAAATCATCCGACCCGGGGCGAGATATTCATGCCCCCGTCGAGCCACGGCGTGAAAGTCATGTCGATGGGCTTCTTGATCCAGGGCGATCAGCCGCTCGTCTGGCGCGGACCGATGTTACATAACGTCGTGAGCCAGTTCTGCCACAAGGTGGATTGGGGCACGCTCGATTACCTCATCGTCGACATGCCGCCGGGCACGGGCGACGTGCAGCTTTCGCTCGCGCAACTCGTGCCGGTCACCGGAGCGGTGCTCGTGACTACGCCGCAGGAAGTTTCGATGCAGGACGTGCGCAAGGCGTTTCACATGTTCGAAAAAGTTCGCATTCCCGTAATGGGGATTGTCGAGAACATGAGCTGGTTCACCGGTGACGACGCCAAACGCTACTACCTGTTCGGGCAGGACGGCGGAAAGGTGCTCGCGAAAAAGTTCAACACGGAGCTGTTGGCGCAGCTCCCGATCATGCCGGAGGTCCGCGAAGGCGGTGACGACGGCGTGCCGATCGTGATTCGGAACCCCAAGTCGGAAGTGGCAATTGGTTTCCGTGAGTTCTCGCGCAAAGTCGCGCAGAAGATTTCAATCGCCTCGGCCGAGTCTTATCGGCCGGATCAGATCGTTCAGATTGGCCGATTCGACTAGCTCGGTAGCTACGACTAGAACCGCACGCCGACCGAGACGAAGTAGCGCGCGATCTGGTTGTGGTAGAGCGAGACCTGGAATTTTTCGCTCAGGGCAAAACTGATCGATGCGGCGAGCCCTTCCTTGATCCAGCCGGGGCTTGAACCGTCGAAGACTCGTTGAGGTCGGTCGGGTCGTGGCAAAACTCACGCAGGTCGTTCCAAGCTCGAGGGACCCCAAAGCGTCAGCTACGAATATATCTATCGTCTCCTGTATGAAGACGCGCGCACCTATCGTCCAGATCCTTTGATCCCTAACCGGGTCAGCATCGAAAAACGTCCGGCGATCGTGGCAAAACGGTCGCGCTTGGGTGACCTCGAAGGGGACTTAAACCAAGGCTACTTGCACTCAGAGACCTAAACCCGCCCTAAATTCACCGCATATAATTATATTGCCCCATATGATGAATCGATATAAATCTGAATTCAGTGAAACAGACTCGCCTCGATCTCGGCCAGGACCACGCGCCCCGAAAAGAACATGGCGGATCCCTCCGTCTCGGCCGGCGAAAGCTCCGGCGCCCCGTCGACGCCAAGCGCCCGCTTCATCTGGTGCTTCGCTCCTCCCGCGCCCAGGGCCCGTGGTCTTTCCTTCGGGCCCAACACGAGCGCGCGATTTCCAGTCTCGTTCATCGATATGCGCGCAAGAATCACGTGCGGATTCATCGTTATGCCAATTCGGGCAACCACTTGCATCTTTTGGTGGTCGGGAAACACCGCGACGGGCTGGCCAACTTTCTGCGGACCATCGGAGCGCTCATCCCTCGCCTGGTGACCGGCGCTAAAAAAGGCAGGCCGATCGGCCGCTTCTGGGATCACCTCGCCTTCTCACGCATCGTCGAATGGGGGCGCGACTTTTTGAAGACGCGCCTTTATGTCATTCAGAATGAATCGGAAGGGGCCGGTGTTTCGTTTGTGGCTGAACGCCGAATCCGGCCAAAGCCGGGATAGTAGAAGTGTTCAAGAGCATCCATTCGGTCATGTTTCATGTCTCTGATGTCCAAAAGGCCTGCGACTGGTACTCGCGGCTTTTGTCCCTCGAACCGATTTACCTGCTCCCTGATTTTCCCGTGCTTCGGTTGGGAGAGACGGACATTTGCTTTCACCGGGCGGACTCGAAAGTCTCATCCGGAACCGCGGGAGTCGTGACCTACTGGCGCGTCGCCGATATTCGCGGGGCGATCTCCCGCGCCGAGGCGATGCGAGGGACCGTCCACCGGGGTCCGCTTAAAATCGAAGACGGCCAGACGATCTGCCAGATCCTCGACCCATTCGGGAATTTGTTTGGCCTAGTGGGGATTTGAGCTCAGGCGCCGTCGATGCCAATGGCTTCGACAGGACAGGCTTCGAGCGCCGCTTTGGAGCGGGCTTCTTCTTCGGGGTTCTCGGGCTGCTTATAGACGTAAGAATAGCCGTGTTCGTCTTGGCGCCGGAAGTTGGCGGGGGCCTCGGTCCGGCAGGCGTCACAGTCGATGCACTGGTCATCGACGTAATATTTACCCGGAACATTGTCCGGCCATTTTTTTGACGATTCTGCCATGGGCTAGCTTTCTACTCGGTTAATGGCTCAAGTCAAGCATCACGTTGCTACGTCGATCATCCGAAAGGGGAAATGCCGCCGCGCGGCCGCGTGGGGACGTGGTAAAGACGCGGCAAACCTAAAATGGAACGTTTCAAAATCGTCATCAGCGATTGCCACCTCTCCGCCGGCCGTACCTTTGAGGGCCAGCTGAATCCGCACGAGGACTTTCATTTTGACGACGAAATGGTCGAGCTATTTGAGCACTTTTCGAGCGGGCCGTACGGGAGCGCGCACGGCAGCCCGGTCGAAGTCGAGTTGGTTATCGCGGGCGATTATTTCGACTTTTTGAACGTCCCGGTTGAAGGCGAATTCGAGGAAGCGATCACCGAGGCCATGTCGCTCAAAAAATGCGACGCGATCATCGAGGGCCATCCGCGCGTGATGGCGGCGCTCGCGCGATTCGCGGGACTGCCGGGCAAGCGCATCACCTACATGATCGGCAATCACGACGCGGATCTGTTCTTTGAGAAAGTTCGAGAGCGCATCACGCGTTGTTGGGACCCCCAAAGCCTTTATCCCAGCGAAAAGGTAAACGTCCTAGCTGGGACGGATCGCATTACGCTTACCGAAGGCGTCGAAATTCGCCACGGCAATCAGCTCGAAGCTGGGAGCGTCTTGAACTTCGAAAAGCCCGTGCTTACGGACTACCTTGACGCGCCCGTTTTAAATATTCCCTGGTCGAGCGTTTACGTGCTCAAAATCATCAACCGCCTCAAATGGGAACGCGAGTGGATCGACAAAGTGCGTCCGATCAAGATCTTCATCGTGTTCGGTCTCGTGATCGACACCTGGTTCACGCTCCGGTTTTGCTTTTTATCGGCGTTCTATTTTCTCAAGACTCGTTTCGTCTGGAGCCCGCGCCGCCGTTCGACTTTGAAGGTCACGTTGGATATTCTTAGACAAGAGACCCGCGTCTTTCTGGATCTGGAACGAGAGGCGCGCGAAATTCTTGACGAGCGCCAGGATCTCCGGACGATCATTTTTGGCCATACGCATCGACCGATGAACAAAATTTATCCCGACGGAAAACAATATATCAACACCGGGACGTGGACGAAAATGATCAATCTCGATTTCGCGCGAATCGGCCAGCAATTCGCGCTGACCTTCGCCTTCATTCGACTCAAAGATGGCGAGTCGCACTGCGAACTCCGTCAATGGGTCGGTGAACACAATCCCCATAAAATCTACAGCGGCTGAGGCGTTCGGTTCGGTGGGGTCTCGAATTCACGGGGCAAGTTCCGCCGTGTGGCGCCCCCTCGGGGCTCTGATAGACTGATAGCTTAGGGAAGGGTCGGATTTCCGCAGCTTGGGTCACACCAGACACACTCAATGCCACATATAAAAACTACACGCATACTGGCTTTGATATCCGTGATGATTCCGCTCGTTTTGACCGGCTGTCTTTTCAAAAAAGACGCGGTTCTTTCGACGGCCGTCGTCTGTCCGACCGTGACGGGCACGGCTTGGGTGCCGAACGTCGCGGGCATCGGCAACGCCAATCACGATGACGCTTCGATCGCGAGTTACAAGGATGTCTATACGGTTTCGAGCGCTCCGCTTCTGGGGCTGGGACAATCTTATGGCCCCGCTCAGGTCGTCACGATCAGCAACATCGACATGGAGACGGACCTGGGCTCGAACGGCTCGATATCGCTGATCGCCGAAACCACTGGATTTCCGGCCTCTCTCAGCGGAAGCGCCTGGCCGGTTTTGGTTTCGCTCTCGGACGGAACGAACGAATGGGTTCAGATGTCGGGCTGCACGGCGGCCGGATTTTTCGACTGCTCGCTCATCGACAGCGGCGGCAATCCCTACTGCGGCGCCCGTGTGGGTTGTGGCCCGGATCCAGCGGGAACACTCGGATCGGTTTACCTCGGAACGGACGGCGCTTCGCGACGCGCGCGCTGGGAACAGCAGAACAGCATTGGATCGAGCGATTACGTCACAAGCAACATCTTCCCGAACTGCAACTGGTCGTCCGCGGTCGGTGGCCAGGCATCGTGCCCGTTCGCGATGGCGCCTGGAAACTTCTTCACCGGCGGAAAAATCCGCTCGGGCACCGGGATTCGTTACACGGCGAAATACATTCTTCTGACCAGTAACTACGAGTCCGTGACGGGCTACACGGCGGGCGTTAAACTCACGGTCGTTCGTAAAAAAGACGCGAATGCGAGCGGGACCAGCAAAGGCGCGGTCGATCTCAACGTGGTGCTCGTCGGCTCCACCAATATCCAGGATTCGCACACCGACAAGGGCAAGCAGAATCTCGACGCACTTATGGAGCACGTCGTCTCGCAGTACGGGACGGAAAACGCGACGACTACGAACATCAAGATCGGCAAGATCACGGTCTACGAATGGGCCTGCGCGGACGGCGGGGATTCGTGGGCGACGACCGACGTCGACGCCATCGGGACGCTCTTTAAAACCGGCAGCGGGCTTGTGGATCAGACTTCCGAAGGCAAAGCCCTCAACATCTTCCTGGTATCGACGATCGATTACTCAGGCGCGGGGACTATTCTCGGAATTTCCGGCGGCATCGCCTCGGCCGCGATCAACGGCACGGGCCTGAGCGGTCTCGCGTTTTCGAGCTTCAACAAGTTGGATACTTTCAACCCGTCCTGTAGCGGGACGGGCATCTGCCCGGTGTCGAGCCAGGAAAACTCGTTCGTCAACATGGGCGGTACGATCGTTCACGAGACGGGCCACTTTCTTGGGCTCAATCACCTGAGCGAAGCCAAGGGCACGACGCATGACAGGACGCCGGACACTCCCCAGTGCACGACCCAAAATATGCTCACACAATGCGATCCGGGATCGGCTTCCCCGTACTGCATTTCGCGCGCGACTTGCAAAGGCGAAGCGCAGTGCTCGACCCTTTGCTCGGGAACCTATTGCGCGACCCAGACTGCCTGCCAGTTCAATCACGTGATGTGGTGGACGACCAAGAGCTACTCAAGCGGCGTCGGCGATGGCAATCTCTTCTCCGCTCAGTCTGCGGACATCATCAATTACAATCCGTATGTCCGTTAAGCCGTTCATCGCGTGTCTCCTGATCTGGAGTTCGCTTGCGGGCGCGGCGCCGCGGACGGAAGCGGAAATCCGCGAGGCCGTCCAAACCATCATCATCCAGCGCCATCCCAGCGACAACTTCGAGATTTGGCGTCAGCTCGGCCCGGGGGCACCCGAAGTGATCATTCGGATGTACGAGCAGTCTTCGGATTCCGTCGAGCGCGCGCAGCTGATTGGTGGCCTCGCGGCTTTCGGCGGGGATCCAGGGGTCGTCGACTTTCTGAAAAAACAAGCGAGCGAATCGCGGGAAAGCGTGATCAAGCAGAAGTCACTCGCGGCGATCGGCGCGTCTCTGGACAAAGGCACGGTGGATTTTCTTGCCAAGTTTCTCAACGACGCCGACCCACAAGTGCGCTTCGCCGCGGCGGCCGCCCTGCGAAAGGCGGGCGCGGACGATACGCGCTCCCGCGAAATTCTCGAGGCTTATCTCAAAACCGAAAAGGCACCCTGGATCGCGGGAAAGCTGAAGGGCGAGGCTTCGCCGGCGCCCAGACGCCTGCAACCCGTCGCGAGTTCGGAAGATCGGGCCAGCGCGGACTTCGCCGGAGTGTGGAAGGGCGTTTTACTCACGCCCGATCCAGCGCGGGGATTGGCGTCCCGCCCGGTGGAGTTGCGTGTGAATGTTCGCGGTGTGCAGGAGCTGACGATGACTTGGGTGCTGGATCCGGGTGATCCGCGCGCCCAGGCGGTGGAGTTCAAAGGTTGGAAGGCGCGAGGACTGCGCGCAGAGGGAATGATCCCCGGCAAAGCCCTAGTGCTCGCGCCGCTCGCGAAGTCCGAGTCCTTCAGCTATACGGCCGAGGTGGAATCTGATCCCCAAGGGTTGCGCCTGGTCGTCAAATCCAAGGACTCGGCATCGTTCGTGGTGCTGAGAAAGAAAGTGGTTGGAGAATAGCCGACAACGATTTGACGGCTTAATGGCTGCGCTTCAATCATCCGATCCGTCTTCATGGACCGCTCCCAACTCTTCATCAACGACCTGAAACGTTTGCACCGTCAGGCGATCGAAGGGCTGCGCGGAGTCGTGAAGGCCCCGATCGGAGCCGCGCGCGCGGAACCGGTCCGGCGCTTCTTCGACGCGATTCATACGTTCAAGGGCACCGCCGGCATGGTGAAGGGGTACGAGGAAGTCTCGAGACTTTTACATGACCTGGAAGGGAAGCTCGCGTCCCGTCCCGTCGACGAACTCGCCGCCGACGCGGCTTGGCTCACCGACGCCAATCGGGCGCTTCTCGGCGTCCATGCCATTATTCTCAAGCGCATCTTGCCAGCCGAGGCGTCCGCAGCGGCGCAGGCGGCGCCCCCTGAAGAAGAGCGCGGGATATTGGCGGTGCGGGCCAACGGCACGACGCTTTGGATACCGATCGGTGCGGTGCTCGGCTTTTTGCCTCGTGAAAAATTCGCGGAGAAGAAATCTGTCCTCGCCTCCGGCCATTGGATCCCGGTCTTGGCCGGTCCGCGCGACGAGATCGCGGTGATTTCGAAAGTCGCGGCGGGAATCGTCGCGGTCGGCGTTCGCGAAGTCGTGGGTCTTCGAACGCGGGCCGAGGCACTGGAGACCGAAGCAGCCGCTTGATCTGCCTGGTCAGGCTGTATTACATCCGATCGGGCAGCGGAATGCCGAGTAGTCCCATGCCGCGCGCGAGCACGCGCCGGGTGGCTTCGACGAGCATGAGGCGCGCGCGTGTGAGTTCGGGTTTTTCGCCGAGCACGTGGCATTCACGGTAAAAAACGCCGTAGGCCTGAGTCACGTCGATGAGATAGTGCGCGAGCTGGCTCGCCTTGGCGTGCGTGAGCGTGCGTTCGAGATGCATGGAGAGCTGGCCGAGCAGCTTGAGGAGCGCGACTTCCTCGTCGCGCTTCAGTTCGCCGATGATCGCAGGATCGAACGCGCCGTCGCCTTGCTTGGTTTCGGCGGCTTTGCGCAGAATCGAAACGCAGCGCGTGTGCGCGTACTGGAGGTAGGGGCCGGTTTCGCCTTCGAAATCGACCACTTTTTCGAGGTCAAAATCCACGTCGCGCGCGGGATCCGAGTGCAGATCATGAAACACGAGGGCGCCGACGGCGACTTTAGTCGCGATCGCTTCGAGCTCGGCCGACGGGAGTGGCGCGACGTCCTGGGCTTTCGCGCGCGCTTCCATGAGTTCCAGCACGCGAGTGCGCGCGAGCTGAAAAACTTCGTCAAACGTGACGAAGTTGCCTTTGCGCGTGGACATCTTCACGTCCTTGAAGCGGTAAAGCCCGAACGGCACGTGTTCGCATTTGGAAACCCACTCATGGCCCATCTTCCGCAGCACCGCGAAGAGCTGCTGAAAATGCAGCCGCTGATCTTGACCGACGATATAAGTCATGCGGTCGAAGTTAAATTTCTCGCGGCGGTAAACCGCGGCCGCGACGTCGCGGGAAGCGTAGATCGTCGTGCCGTCGCTTTTCTCGAGGATGCATGGGGGCAGCTCGCGTCCCTCGGGATCAGTGACGTGAACGACCCAGGCGCCTTCGCTCTCAACGAGGATGCCCCGCTTCTTGAGGTCCGCGATGAGGGGCTTCAGTTGATCCTGATAAAAACTTTCGCCCCAGTAGTGATCGAATTTGACGCCTAAAAGATCATAAGTTCGGTTGAAGTCCTTAAGCGCGATCTCGAGACACTTCTTCCAAAGCGCGGTGACTTCGGGGTCTTTTTTCTCCAGCTTGGCGAACGCTTCGCGTGCGCGGTCCTCGAGCGAAGGGTCCGTTTCGGCCGCTTGGTGAAATTTGACATAGATGGTGACGAGATCGTTGATGGTCGGATTCGGAAGGTCTTTTCCGAACATTCCGTACGCGATCGCGAGTTTTCCGTACTGGGTGCCCCAGTCGCCGAGGTGATTAATCGATATGACGTCAAAACCACGGTAACGGCCGATTCGGTCGAGTGCCGCGCCGAGTGCGGTCGGACGCAAATGATGGATCATCATGGGTTTGGAAATATTCGGCGAGCTGTATTCGAGTACCCACTGACCGCGATGGGCGCTCGCGAGCTTTCCGTATTCGCCGAGGCCCGGCCCTTTGAGAATGTCGCCGAGTAGGGCGCCGACGACCAGACTCTGATCGACCTTGAAGTTGACGTACGGGCCGGTGGGGATCGCTTCGATGCCGGGGGGCAGGGCGTTTTTGTTTTTGAGCTGCTCCGTCAAATCCTTCGCGATCTGAGGCGGCGCTTTGCGAAGCGCTTTGGAAAGTTTGAAGCACGGGAACGCGAAGTCGCCGAGTTTGGGGTCGGGCGGCATCTCGAGCTCCCGTTCCGTCACCGGGGATTCGAGGACTTGGTTCAGGGCGCCGACGGCTAGTTTCGCGAAGCGTTCCATAGCTTTTTCTTGGTACTGAAAAGCTGAGTAGAATTCAATGGTTAATCATACCGCAGAGAAAAAATCCCTAAAGATAACGCCGACCGATGCCGATCAGATGGATGAGATGGACCGTCTTGAAAAACTTTGGACTGGAATTTGGGGTTCGAAAAACTCGCGCTTCGCGTTTTTAGGCGCGATGGCCGGGCTCGTTGCGCTTTTCGTGGGAGGCGCCTACGGGCACTTCTCAAAAGTGAAGCACGTCGAGCACGAAGCGAAGCGAACGAAGAGTTCCAAGCCCGCGAAGAACGAAGCCAAGGCAAAGAATGAAGCCAAAGCGAAGAACACGCATGCGGATTCATCCGAGGCCGATGAAGTCGCAGCATACGAACCGGATGAGGATGACGAGTTCGCCGAGACCGAAGAGCATTCGGACGATGTTCGCACACCGGCCGCGGTAACGCCGGAGGCGCTGGGTTTCTTTGGGCGCCTGACGGATCGGTATTCCCAGGCGTGGCACGACTTCAATCACCGCCTGAGCGAGATCAAACGCTCGGACGAGGAGAACGAAAAACTTCGTCTCGAAAACGCGAATCTTCGCCTCAAGGTTGAAGGCCTCCATTTCGACTGCCGCGCCCGCGATGCCGCGAGCCGCACCAAAAACATCGAACTGAAATTGAGTGATGAGACGTGGGCCATGGCGGGACGCAGTCTCGAAACGATCATCTACGAGGTGCCGCCGCATCTCTTGCCGGCGCAGCTCTATACGTTAGCCGTCAGTTACTTCAAAAATTCCGAATTCGAGAAGGCCGCTAAAATCATGACCCGACTGACGGGCATGGAAGACAGCGACGCCTTCAAGTCGACGCGCAACATGCTCATGGCGGGCGTGCTGTGGTATCGGCTCGACAATTACGCGCTCTCGGACAAGTACTTCGACAAAGTGCTGCAGTTCGGGGACAGCGTAGAAAACAACCCGTTCAAGGCCCAGGCACGGTTGTGGCGAGCGCTCGTCGCTCAGCGTCTGGATAAACACACGAAGGCTCAAGCCTGGCTTCTCGAACTTCTGGATCATCATCCGAAGTCCGTGGAAGCGGCCTGGGTCAACGCTCGCGAGGGGATGCGTGCGCGAAATCCGGCAACTAAATCTGACTAAGCGGGCAGGACTGCCGCTCGCCTTCGGCGTCGCGATCACGTTGGTGGTCACGTCGGCCTTCGCGGTACCGGTGCAGACCCCCGTCGCGACTTCGATTCCGTGCGCGATTCTGACAAAATTTGAAGGCGCGATCCAGGTGCTAGACGCTTCCCGCACTGAAATGCTCGAAGCCGGTCCCCACTCGCAGCTCCGTTGCGGATTCTGGGTCAGCGTCGTCTCGGGGTATGCGGAAATTCAGCATCGCGACGGTCAGACCTTGCACCTGAGCGCCGGAACGTTCGCGCAATTTCCCGATAATAATGACGACGGTTATTTTTCGGGTGATCAGATGATTTTGTATAAAGGGCAAGCGTTCATTCACGCCCCGAACGGCTTCCGCGAGTTCCGGGTGGCCACGGCCAATGCCCGGGCCCGTTTGGAGCGCGCGCAAGCCGTCATCGTATACAGCGAGGCGTCCGAGACGACTCAGCTGATCGGCTTGGAACGCTTAGCCTCGCTCGAAAATCGCTTCCAGCCCGGCACGCGAATCGGCGTGAAGCCGGGTGAAGCCACCGAACTCGACTCCAGCGCCAAACGCGTCGTGCCCAGCACGCCACGGGCGGTGTCGGTCGCGTCCATGCGGGAAAAGGCGTTCGCGCTTCGCCTGGGCGAGGGCGATCGCGCACGTGCGGTGGAAGTCACCAAAGAGCGTCACGATCGGCCGTACCCCACGGAGCTGGTCGGAAACAGTTATAAGCCATTGGTTTTCGGGGAACGGGGCGCCGACCGCGCCCCCGCCACCGAGCCGATTCAGGGGCGAGGAGAGACTTACCAGGCGACCGTTTTTGGACCCGAAGGAACTTCGTCCTACGATCGCCACATCCTCGGAGCCGAGGAGAGTGAACAAATCGAAGAGATGATCGTACAAAAACTCGTGTCGGGCACTCGCAAGCCCGGTCGCGAGGTCACGCCGCGCGCACCCGCTTCGACGGGTAAGTCGCGCAAGTCAGCGGTAGTACGGATCGGCAAAAAAGTTTCGGTTCACGATGTTTCGGGCGATACCGGCCGTGGCGCGGAGCGCCTCGGTCATGAACGCCTGCAGCAGGAAGATGCCGAACGTGCGCGACTCATCGAAGAGCTGTCGCAAATTTCGCCCGATTGATCGGTTTTGCTCGTCAGCTGGAGTTTCATGGAGGATTTTATGCATTACGGATCGCGCCTCGGTTTTATCACGCTTTTTGTCATCGGCAGTCACGCATTGACACCCCGCTCGGCTGCGGCAGGCGCTTTTGAACTCTCGCTCGGCGTTTCCTACAACCGCAGTAACTACCTCGCGGGGGGCTACACTTCCGAACGACGCTGGGGGTCGTCCGTCGGTTATCACTTCACGGAACGGACCGAAATCGAATTTGCCTTTCAAGATGTATCGACCTTGAATAATCTCACGGGGCTTGAGAACACGCGATTTCACGATCAGATCTATTCACTCAACTGGGTGCAGGCTTTGACCGGTAAAAACTTTCCCGTGCAGCCGTACGCAAAAGTCGGGGTCGGTCAGCTCAATCGGGAGGCGACCGGCACCTACGCGAGCGGTGCCGCGCCGCCCGCGATCGTGGATTCGGTGACGGGGGTGCTCGGGGTCGGAATGAGAATCTACCTCACTAAAACTTTCGGCATCCGATCCGAAGTCACGAGCTACCTGGCGGGCGGTTCGATCCGAACGTGGAAAGACAATCTTTCGTACAACGTCGGAGTTTCACTCTACTTCTGATGCGCCTGCGACGCTTCACGGGCGCGGCTTTCCGATTGGGCCGCTTCTGCGGTGTTTGGCTCGGCGTCGGACTTCTCTCCGGCTGCAGCACCGCGAGCTATCTCTGGCAGGCGGGGCGAGGCCAGCTCGAGATCATGAACCGCGCGCGGCCGATCGACGAGGTGCTGCGGGATGAACGAACGTCGCCGAAATTGAAGCGCCTACTTTCTGAAATTCCTAGAATCAAAGTCTTCGGCGAAGCCAACGGGCTCAAGGCGACCGGAAATTACGTCGATTACGTCCAGCTCGATCGCGCGGCTGCGAGCTGGGTGGTCAGCGGCTGCGGCAAGTTCGATTTCATTCCTCGCCGGTGGAGTTTTCCGATCGTCGGGAGTTTCACCTATCTCGGTTGGTTTGACATCGGCGGCGCGCGGAAACTCGCCGACTCGCTCAAGGACCAGGGGCTCGACGTGGACCTGCGCGGGGCGCGGGCGTTTTCGACGCTCGGTTGGTTTCGCGATCCCGTTCTCTCAACCATGATCGGAGACGATGACGACGCGATGGGTGATCTCGTCAATACGGTTTTGCACGAATCCGTGCACGCGACCTTTTACGTCAACGGGCAGTCGAGCTTCAACGAAAGCATCGCGAGCTTCGTCGCGGACCGCATGGCGCCCCAATACCTCGAGGAGGCGCTGGGCCCCACGGATCCGCTGACAGTGGCCTACCGGAAGGCGGAAACCGAGGGCGGCCGCCGAAGAGAAATCATGCGCGCCACGTATTTGAAGTTGGTCTCGCTCTACGCGTCGTCGGTTTCGGAGACGGAAATGCAGACGAAAAAATCGGAGATCCTCGCCGGCGCCAAGACGCAGGCCGGGCTCAAACGTGACATCACGAACGCGACCCTCGTGCAGTTCAAGACCTACGGCACCGGAGAAGCGGAGTTCACGAAGCTATTCACCGCGTGCGGCGGCGACTGGAAACGATTTTGGAAGGCGGTCAGCGCCATTCAAACTTCGTCTTTCGCCGCACCTCAGATGGAAGAGTTCGGACCGGTAGTGCTCCAAGTGGCGGACGCCGGCTGCTAAAGGCTCGGCCGTGGAATCAGGATCCGTTGACTTGAATATCGAGATTTCCCGTCACCGTGTGGGTCTTGTAGACCGGGTACAGGGAAGCCGAGCAGTACGTGTTGTAATACCCGTTGTAGATGTAGCCCATGAGGAGAAGCTGGCAGTAGTAGTCGTACTTGGCCGATTTAATCGTCACCGAGACCGGGCCGTGGCCCGGGGTCAGGCGGCTCGAGAAGTCGAATACCTGCTCGCTCGGCGAGTTTTTGCAAAGGTTCATCGTCGACGAACCGCTTACGGAGAGCGGCACGGTCGTACGCGTCTGGCCCAAGGCCTCGATCGTGTAACTGACGCAGGAGTAGCTTGCGGAGAAGTTCGAGTAGCCGCCGTTCGTGCCGGCGGGAAGAGCGAGATTGCTCGCGCTGCCTGCGGTCACGCGCACTTTGAAGATCGTATCCGTGAAGATATCGGTGATCGCAGCGCCGGGCAGGGTGCCGCCCGTTCCGCTCATGACAAAGCTGCTCGTGTAAGTCGGCGTGAAGGGGATCACCGGAACCGCAGGGTTCGTGATGATCGGCGTCGTCGTTCCGGTGGTCCCGTTGCCGCCGGTCGCGAGGACCGTCTGGGGTTTCGCGAGCTGAGTGTAAGTGCTCCCACAAGCCGTCGTCAAAGAGGCGAGGGCGGCGAAGCCGACCAGGGTCACGGTCTGTTTAAAAATTTTGTTCGTCGTCATAATCTTGTTCTCCAAAACGGATGTCTCTAACGACACACGTTGCAATGCGGGGGCCAGGTGGTTTTTACAGGCTTTTTTACTGCTCTTGAGCGATTCCATCGTCTGTCCCGGTTCTTCCTGTTCAATGTTTTTACAGTCTTATTGGAGCGCGACCGTGTCGTCCGTTTGTAGTTCGAGGACGCCGTTCCACGGATGAGTCGAATACATCTGCGCGTACGGGCAATAAGTTCCGAAGTTGTAGCAGAAGTAATCGTTGTTCGGCTTGCTGATCGTCACCGTCACGTATTGGCGGCAAGCGGGGTCGGTCGTCGCGCACGTTTTAGTGTAGGCCCGCGAAAAATCGAGAATCGGGCTGGATTGCAAAGGTGTCGCAAGGCCATTGGAAAGGAGCGGAGTGGGTTGAACTTGCGCCGCCACCGTCAAGTAGACGGCGAGCTTCGAATAAGTCGGCGAAAAGCCGGTATTTGCGACCGTACGATCCTGCTCGCCCGGCGTGAAGCGCATTTTCAAAACTTTGTTCACTGGGACTTGCAGGGTCAACGTCGTCGCATAGCCCGTGGCGCGGACTGAGTAAGAATAGAGGGGATCCGTCCCGACGGGGATCGGGCTCGCGGTAGGCGTCGGGGTCGGCGACGCGGATGGGGACGGAATAAAAACCGGATCGGCCACCACCGTCGATGAAGCCTGACGCCGCGAAGTCGCCGGGCCGCTCCCGCTCACCGCGCAGCCGGAAGCCAACAGGCCCACGAACGCGACGAGCGCGAGAGTGGAAGAGCCGCCGATTGTGGTGATGGCAGAAGTACGGGACTTCATATCCTGGCCTTTCGTTGAGGGACACTACGGGGTCGTTTGAAGACTAATAAAGCAAGCCGCGAGCCAAACTGGGTCCGCGCGGACATTGGAAGGAATAAGCCTGAACTCCCGGGCTTTTAGGCCGGTTTTTGAGGCGAGTACGCTTCTCCGGCCGCTGGGTTGTGTCCACTCATCTGACAGGCAGGTGTCAGGTTTTTCGACACTTTCTCAATCACTTATGCGCATGTAGGCCGACTCTCAATGTTGAGCTACGTACTGAAAAGAGTGGGTTTGATTTGCTTGTCCTTGTTCGTTTCGGGAGGCGTGGCATCCGCGGCCGAGCCCTGGAGCCCAAACGACGTTTCGATTCTGCTGCCCCTCCCGGCGCATGACCAAGACCCCGCTCTCTTCTCGCCGAATACCCGAGGAGCGGCGGGCGAGCTACTTCCCGCGCGCGTTTTGTCATTGCTGCCTTCGCTCGTCACGACCGTCGATCCCGCAATGATCGTGCGCCATCTCAAGGTCGTGGCGATTCGAATCGACCCCTGTTTCCCGGGCTCGGTGCCGTCGCATTCGCAGACGTGTCAGCCGCAAATCCGCATGATCTGGCAGCCCGTCTTTCGGAACGCGAACGGAGTGCTGACGGTCGATGCGGCACTTCATACGTTTTACGACCTGACCGTGCCGGAGTTCCGCCAGCTCATGAGCGCGATGGTCGCGCTAAAGCAAAGCGCCGGCGTTTCCACGCGCGGCCGACCACTCGGGGTCCATCCGGCGATCGCCGTTCAAGGGCTTCGAGGGAGGTTCTGGAAAGGGCTCGCTCAGATCTTTCTGAGCGCAAGCGGTGAAGCGCGTCTCTCGCGTATGACGTTCATGACTTTGGAAAGTCCCAATCAAATGTGGGATTTCGGCGGCTTTGATCTAACGCGCGGCCAAGGCGCGCGCCCGATGGTCATTCCGCGTGTCGAAGCGCGGAAGCAGTCGTTCATCAATACGCTCGATCCCCGCCTGGGATTTCGGGGAGGTGCGCGGCCCGAACCGCAAGGGGGCGATACGTTCAATCGCATGATGGCTTCGTCCCAATTGCTAACTCCAGGCGACGCGCAGGTTTTGCGCGAGAGCGTGGACGCCATCCACCGGATCGAAAATCCGCGACTGCATTCACCCGCCACGATCGACTGCGTGAGCTGCCATGTCGCGCAGCCCGCGCGACTCTGGGCGGCCGGAAGATTCCCCCAGCTTGGTCTTGACCAAAGTCCGCATCGTTTCACGTCCCCGATGAACCTCGAGAACCGGAGCCCATTTAAGCAGTTCGGCAACGTCGTGCGGGCCTTCGGCTATCAGGGAAACGCCGTCGCGCTCAGCCATCGTGCGATCCACGAATCCGCCGCAGTCGCCGAAGCTCTCAATCGTGATCGGATGCGGCGCCGTTAGGTAAGCGCGTCTGCCTGTCAACCGTCTGACTGGCCCCTTGGCAATCGCCGATACGCCTTGCTAGACTGTCGGCGGGTAGGGGTTCATGGAAACACGCGACTTCAAAGTCCTGGCCGATCTCGGTTCCGCGCTCTGGGCAGATCCGCACCGCGCGCGAATTACGGCCCTCGACATCGTCGCCACGGTCGGACTTCAAAACCTCACGCGCGACGCGAGAGTCGAACGCGCGGCTCGTGCGCTGCTCGACGCCGCGACTCGCGCCGAGACCACTACGAATTCCGATTCCAAACACGAGCCTTTCTACCGACTGTCTCCCGAAGAGCGACTCACGCTCGCGGCCCTTTACCACGGCCACTGGAGTTATCGCCGGCTCGCGCGCGTCTTGAGTCTCACGGTGGACCAAGTGCAGGAACTCGCGTGGGGCGCGCGCATGTATCTCGCGACCGCGCCCACCGGACGCAGCTACGTGCCTCATCCGGTGGGTTCGGGCGGCCCGAGCTGTCCGGAATATGCGCCGGGCCGTCCGTGGACGCAGAAGTTTCTCGACGAAGAAATGACCACTCAAGAACGGACATTCATCCAGATGCACGCGGAGCGCTGCACGCCTTGCCAGCAGGCCTTGAGCCGCGCGCGGCAGCTTTATTACGCCGTGCTGGCTTCGGTTCCGGCGCTGGATTCGGCGCGTTCGATGACGGTGGTTTCGCAGCTCGGGGAAACCTTCAACGACGCTTTGAAGTTCATCGAGCGGGACCGCACGACCTTTTTCGACAGTCTTGAGCCGCTCGTCAAGCGCTGGGATATTCGGCTTCTGCTCGCGGCGCTTTTTTTGTTTTTCGTCGCGCAGTTTTACTTCAGCTGAACTATTTGTAGTTCCACGGATCGTAATAATTATACTGAAGTGCCGCGTCCTGGCTGATCACGAATGAGAAGCCGACGGGAAAACGAATCTGTCCGTCCGGATCACGAAGCCCTTGCGGAGGATTAGGGAAGCGGCGCACGCGCCAAAAGGAAGCTTTCGCAGCTTCGTCGAGCACGACGATCGCCGAGCTTTGTGCGATCTTGGTTTCGATGACGGAGCCGTCGGCGTCCAACGTGACTTCGAGCACGGTGTAATAATCGCCGGGCGAGAGATTTTTTTGAATGGGCCCCACGCCTTGACGAGCTTCCCGCACCCAGTTGGGCTGCACGCTTTCCCGCATGCGTTCGAAGAACGAGAAAAAGACGGATTCTTGCGCGTTGAGGAGGTTCAGGCTGCCTTCGGGCAGCTTCTCGCGCACTTGCTGTTCGGCGCCTTCGCCGGGGAAAAGCCCAGCGGCGGCTTGGGCTTCGGGCGTAGTTTTCTGCATGGCTTTCGGCGGCCGGATCGCCAGTCGGAAGGGCACGCCGAGGTTTCCGAGCCTCGCCCGGTGCAACTGGTAACTCCGCTTCGGCTGGGCGGGCGGTGTGGGCGCTGCCGGAGGCGTGTTCCGCGTCTTGGCCTTCACGCCGCCTTCGGTGCCGAGCTTCGCGCGTTGTTCTTTTTCCACGCGCACGTTTTTGTCCGACGAGTAACGTGCGTTCTCGGGCGCGGTCTCCGAGCGAGGAAGATTCTTTGTAACGAGCGGCGGCAGCTTCCATTTTTTTCGAAGCGACTGGAGTTGGTCGGGCGAAACCGTATCGACGGGCATTCGCTTGGAGATCGGCGGAACCGCCATCGAGTTCAGCCAAAAGGGGCGAGCGATCAGTCCGCCGAGGTGGAAAATCAGAGCGAGCAGGATCGCGGCCGCCCAGAGCTGCAGGGATTGGCGGCGAGTCGGGACGACGAACAGAAAGTCTTCCTTCACCATTCCGGCAGCTCCCGTCTGGGGTGAGACTATATCCGAGTCGCGGTAAACACGAGTGACCATGCCTGAAGCGGCGCGATCCTCCCGAGACCGGGCACGATATCGGCGCCACGCGGCAGAGCCGTACGAAACGAACTCTGATCAAGCAGCTGCTTCCAACCGTTCCAAGTTCGGTGCCATTCGGTTTCGGTGTCCTTTTGAATCCAGGTACGAACGACGTGCTTGAGTCGAAAAAGTGGGGCGTCCGGATTTTCCTCATTGATGAGAAGCGAAGCCCCCGGTGCTAACCAGCGGCCCAGCCGCTGAATGAACTCCTCCACGCCCGGCAAATGATGAAGCGCATAGGCGAGGACAATAATGTCCGGTTTGCCGCCGAGCGTTTCTTCCGCCACGCGCTCCCAGCTCGAATCATTCAGAAGATCCGCCTGCCAAAACACTCCAGAGCGGTTTTGTTCTTGGGCGAAGTTCTTGGCCAGCTGAATTTCTCGATGAGAAAGGTCCATGCCCAAAACGCGATGACCCAGTGCACCAAGTGCGCAAGTGATAATCCCCCCACCGCAAGCTAGATCTAAAATCCGAAGAGGACGCCCCAGTTTCAATGAAATCGCTTGAGTCTCCTCAAGCAATATTTTCAGGCGTTTCCGATTCAGCGGCGCCACCGGATGGCGCGTGAAGTAGCCGTACGTGGGGCTGACTCCGTCTTCTTTCTCATGATTCTTAAGAAATGCTGCAGCGCGGCTAATTGTCTCGCCCACCGCGACATTGGAACTGCTCAGAGAGGTGCCCATATGTCCCGATGCTATCAAATTCAGGTCAAATTTTTAGCGTAAATAACCGAAATCTTTAAGAGAGGGAGAACGCTTACTACGCCACATTCCGCGGAATTCATCTTACAAGAGGGTCGGACCCCGGTCCTCGTCTTGGAACCGTACGGGCCGAGCTTCGTCAAGCTGATCGATCGCCTCGAGCCGGACGAATCGCTGCAGATAGTTCGATGCGCGACTGCGCTCGAAGCGGTTCCGATCGCGCGCCATGCGGGTCGTTGCATTGTGCTGGCCTACGGGTCCAACCAGGAGAGCGTGATCAAGCTGATCACCATGCTTAAACTTTTGCGCGAGGGCGGCGGCGCGAAGCATGTCCGGAGTCTGATCACGTTGCAATTCGACAGCAACGTGGCCGAGGCGATCAGCGAAAAACTTCTGCTCTACGGCTGTTCCGAAGTCCTTCGGGAACCCGTCACGGATCGTGCGCTCGCGTTCAAGATCGATCGCCACGTCAAGAGTCTCCCGGCGCTCAATCAAAAATCCATACGAGAGCCGACTGCCCGCGTTCGCAAGGAAAGCGGAATCGCGCCGCGTGAAAGTCACTCCCGCTCGTCGCTTCCGCCTTCAGAAAAAAACGTTCCGATAAAGCTGGTGGATTCGCTCACGCTCGAGAGCGACTGCTGGCTCATGCGCGGCGGCGGCGTAAGAAAAATCGGCGAGCGTTGGATGATCCGTTTCGTGGGCCCCGGCCCCGTCTCGGGCCGCTGGGTGGAAATCGAGAATCGGCTGCTGGACGGCTCGGCGGGTACCGAAAGAGCGTGGGAGTGGACGCCGCACGATCCTACCTCCGACTCGTTTATTGTCGAACAGGGGGCGTGGAAGTTTCATGGCTCGCGCGCGCCGGAATTCGCCGGAGAGATCTGGGTCTTCGTCGGTTCGCAGCCGAGCCTGGAGTTCGTTTTCGAGAATGAGTGCTATGGGGCCAAGTTCCGCCTGGAAAACGGCTCGCTTTGCATCGCGAAAGATTCCGCACGCGCGTTGAGCCAGGCGAGCGCGATCGCCAAAACATGGCATCGCAAGATCAAAGCCTCAGCGAATCCCGCCTCGCGCGAAGCGGAGCTGAATGAACAGTCCGAAACACACTTCACGGTCGAAGCCCCCAAGATCGGGGGCGAGAGCGGTGAACGTACCGAATTCGCGGGAGAAGGCGGAGACGAAGGCGCCCCCTTCGAGATGGTCGATTCGCTCGCGCTCGAAAGCGACTTCTGGCTTCTCGCGCATGGGAACGTGCGGCGGATTCGCGGAACCTGGCTCATGCACCTCAAGGGACCGCCCCGGGCGGCTTGTAAATGGCAGGAGGCGACCGTGACGCCATCGCCGGAACTGCGGCCCGCGGAACTGGAAAAGATCTGGCAATGGGTGCCCCTCAATATCGACGCCGATCCGTACTTGAAAGAGGAAGGGACGTGGCTCTTCGCCGGTCTGCAGCCGAAGTTCGAACGGGGACACTGGGTCTTCGCCGGACGGCGCCCACGCCTGGATTTCGTGTACGAAGGATCTTCCTACGGTGCCAAAGTCGCGGTCCTCGACGGCGGTGCCAAAGTTCAAATCGCCCATGACTCCAAAAGCGCCGAACGAGCGCTGCGGGTCAACGATCCGGATGTCTTCGCCGCCGCGGATGGCGACGAAAAATCCGAAGACTACGTGGTGGATGCCGAACCCGAGCGCGAAATCCGCGATCGTCGACAAGAAGGTGAAATTGAGGAAAGATCCAGTGACGGGTCGAAGCGCTTCGGGTCGGATCACGGCGACGTCGCCGAGTACCGTTACCCGCTCTCCCACTTCGGCCTGGAAGGCGGCGACTGGGAATACGTGTCGGAGGTCGGTGACAGCGAGAAATGGAATGTTTTTGTCCCGATCGAAGTCACATCCGGGGGCATCGCCGACGTCGAAAAAATTCAGGTCTACTGGATTTTCCGGGGACGAGCGCGACCGGCGCTGACGCACGACCGGACCAAATGGTGCTTCAGCGAAAAGCCGCCCTACGACGTCGCGCAGTTCGTCGATCTGCCGCAGGTGATTCAGGTTCACCTTCGTTCGCGCGTGCCCTTGGCGCTGAACAGCGCGGAGGGCGAAGCGGACGTGCCGATCGTCGCCGAAGTGCGGGCTAAATTGTCCGCGCCCGGAGCGAGCAGCCCGCCGGGAACGCTCGGCGCTTTGGACGATCTTCAGTCGGAGATCCGGCGCAAGGGCAAAGTTCCTTCAGCCGCCGCGGTGTCCGCGCAGATCCAGGCAGGCGTGCAGGCCAGGGCGCAGAACTCGGTTGTGGCCGCCGATGTAAGCGGCAAGCCGACTCGCGCTCGCGTGGAATTTCGCGCACCGAGCCCCCCCGGCCCGACGCTCGGGCCGATCGCGATCGCCTTTTTGATGTCGGAGCTCCTCTCGAATCGAAAGAAATTCACGCTGGTGCAAGTCGCCAAGCGCTACACCGAATACTTGAGCGCTTCGTGCGGAGGACTTCGGATCGAGTTGTGGGTATCTGGCGTGAATGGCTGGAGTTGCACGGCGACCGAGGACGGCTCGGAAGGGCGCTTCGGTGGAGTCATTCCGAAGTCGGCAGAGCCGCGTTCCAAGCTCGTCGACGCCACGACTTTAGTGACCCTGATCTCCAGCCGCAATGATGGCCGGCTGCTGGGCGCGCTCGTCCTGGCGGGCGACGGCGCGGCGCTCGTCGATCCGAAATACGCGTGCGCGATCGCCGATACGACTCGAGGTCTCATGGAAACGCTCGCGGGCGGAGACGCTCAGGTCGCCGAAGCGGCCTGAGTGGCTCAGCGCGGTTTCTCCATCACGCCTTGAATCTGCTTGAGCACGACGTCGGAGGCCTTCACGGAGAGATCGTTGTTGGCGGCATGGCGAATCCAGCGGATGACGGAAGTGTATACGTCCGGATTGAAGAACTCCGGGAAAGTCCGCGCTTTTTCGAGCTTCTCGAGCGTTTCGAAGCTCTCTTTGAGCGGGCGTTCCTCGCCGTCCCAGTGACCGCTCGACATCGCGTGCAGAAGATCGGCCATCGAAACCAGTTGCGTGACGTCATCGATCTTGAAGCCGCCTAGCTGCTGCGGATATCCGGTGCCGTCGAATTTTTCATGGTGCTGATGAATGACGGCCTGGATGCGCGTGTTGAGAGCGGGCGCGTGCGCCTTGAGAATTTCGACGCCGAACTGCACGTGTTGGGAATACGGAAAAGTTTGGTCGTTTCGCATCTGCTTCCACGGGATCGCGACGAGCGAAGCCGGGACTTGCGAGACGCCGAGATCATGAAGCAGGCCGGCGAGCGCGAGATCGGAGATGAGATCGGATTCGATTTTTCCGAACGCCATCGCGAAGATGACCGCGTAGGTGGCGACGTTCACCGAGTGCTCAAGATCGGGATCGATGCGGGCGAGTTTCCAGGTATCGGCGACCGCCGATTCGGTCTGCTCCGCGATCGCGTCAAGAACATCTTGAATGGTGAGCCAAGCCTTGTGATCGGCTTCGGCTTGCGCGGCGGTGGTTTCGGGCGTGGTGAGGTCGCGGAGGACGGCCCGTGCCGCTTCCTGCACAATGGCTTTCCTTTGATCATGATCCAGCGCCGGCGAAGTGAGGGCCGCGGCGATCAGCGCGCCTTCTTGCGTTCGGGCGGCGCGCGGGGAAACCGCTTTTCCCTCCACCGGGACCGTGACTTCGGCTGCGGATTCGCTTTTAAGCTCCGAGGCGGGCGTCGCGGCCGCGAATAGATCATCAGGCGGCACGATGTAAACGTTCCACTGAGTTTCGTCGTCCTTGTGAATCCAAACCTGCTCGATTCCGCGCCGGAGATAACGGTCGATGAAATCCTTGCTTAGGAATTCGCCTTCCGACTTCCAGATCATCAGATGCGAGCTCAACGAAAAATAGAGGTGCAGATCCACCGGCAGCGGTTCCTCGGCGCGAACCAGACCGAAGTGGACCGAGACGTAGTCCCCGATTTCTTTCGATCGCAATTTGCGTTCGTGCGCTTCCGACATATTATCCGGTGCCGCTCATCGAACCGCTTCCGGCGGTTCGTCGCGCCTCGCGGATCATTTCGAGCGTCTGTGCGATCTTCTGGATCCACTGCTGCTCCTTCAAGATCAAACCCTGAATCTTCTGTCGAAGCTGCTCGAGCGCTTGCGGACTCGCGCCCAGAGTTTCGGCGTCGCGGATCTGGATTTCAAATTGACGGATTTGGTAACGGGCTTCGAAATAGCGCTCCTGAAAGGCTTCGAGCAGCCCTTCGGCGTCCGGCGGTGGCATGGAGGGGGCCGTGCCGACGCCGCCCGAACGGAGCTCTTTGATGACCTCGTCACGGTCGTAGAGCGCTTTCTTGAGTTCCCGAATCTTGCTGGCGGCATTGAAAATGAAACGCTCTTTAGCGCGGGTCTCTTCTTCGCCGACGGTCGTCGGACCTTTGTGGGTCGGGGCGGCTTGGGCCGCGGCAGGCGAGCCGGGCAACGCCCGGAGATAGGGGTTCGCGGGCGAAGGGGCTTCGAACGGCACCTCGGTGACGACTTGCGCGGAAAGCGGTTCGATCCAAAGCGTGTGCGTGTCTTGCGGGGCCTTGTCGGCCGGCGCGGACGGGAAGAATCCGACCGTGATCTCCACGTCACCGGCTTCGGCGATCGTATGCACGCGCACGAAATCCGCGTAGCGGGTCAAAAGCTGCGCAGGCGCGGTTGGATGTTCCGCGTTCGGCCAAAAGGCGCCGAGCGCGTCTTTGGGCGACATCGATCCCATCGAATAACAAAGGCGCAGCATGAGACTGTGGCGATCCACTCCCATCTGGAAATAGGCTTTCGGGGTGCGCCCGGCCGCGGCCTGTGCGAACTCGCCTTTGCCCGGGCCTTCTTCGTAAACCAGGCTCCAAAGCGCCATAAGGGAAATGCGGAGCGCCGCCGCCCGCTTCTGCCATTCGTCATTGGCGATTTCGGACATCGAGAGAATCGTTTCGATCCGCGTACCGTGGCCTTGGCCGCCGTACCAGTTTTCGCAGTAGATCGGCGTCGTGGGATCGATGAGCGGACGGATCCCGGCGCGGCGGAAATCCGGGATCAAAGACCGGAGCAGCACCAGACTTTCGTGGGTGGTGAGATGGGCGAAATCGAGAAAGATCGCGCGCAGATGATCCGCCGGATCGCCGAGTTCGTAAGGGCGCAGCTGATCCGCGAAGTAACCAGCGATCGTCGGGCCGTTAGTGCGCGTGAGACCGAAGAACGCTTCCGCCTTGGACCAGGCGAGGTAGCGATACCAAGGAAGCAAAACCAGGTGAACGTTCCGTTCCTCCAGCTTCTTGAGGAGTTCGTCTTCCGTCGTGCCGCCGCCCATGACGACGATTTCGGCGCTGTGCCGAAGCGTGTTCACGACGCGCATGACGATTTGCGCTCGCTCGCGCGAGATGCGTTCGTCCATCACGAAGAGAACGGTTCCTAGTTTTTTAGCCGCTGATTGCACGTGGTTTCACCTAAATCCCGTCATGGGCTTATCGGTGGAATTAGAGCAGGAAGTAAGGGTATTAAAGCGAGTAGATACAGGGAGTTACCTGACCGTCCGGAAGCCCCGGGTGGGCTTTTGCAATATTCCCGACCCGTTGACCCGCTTGCCCGAGGGGCGATTCGAGGGGATAACGGTCAGATCCATATGGCTTTTTACATCACGACCCCCATTTATTACGTCAACGACACGCCCCATATCGGGCACTCGTACACGACCGTCGTCGCGGACGTTCTGCGCCGCTACCGTCGGCTTTTTGGCGAAGAAACTTTGTTTCTGACCGGCGTCGACGAACACGGGCAAAAGGTCCAGGCCGCGGCCGAGAAGCGGGGCCGGCCGCCGCAACAGCACTGCGACGAGCTTTCCGAAAATTTCAAGAGCATCTGGAAGGAACTCGGCATCGACTACGACATTTTCATGCGTACGACGTCGGACTTTCACAAAAAAGCCGTGCAAGCGGCGCTCGCCCAGCTCCACGCCGCGGATGAAATCTACGCCAAGGAATACGAAGGCTGGTACTCACAGTCGGAAGAAATTTTTTACACCGAAAAAGATCTCGTCGACGGGAAGACACCGCAAGGGAACGAAGTCACGCGCGTGAGCGAGAAGAACTACTTCTTCAAGATGTCGAAGTACCAGGCCCGTCTGATCGCCCACATTGAAAAACATCCGGAGTTCATTCAGCCGGACTTCCGGCGCAACGAAGTGCTGGGGTTTTTGAAGCAACCGCTCCAGGACCTATGCATCAGCCGGCCCAAAGCTCGCCTCTCGTGGGGAATCGAGCTGCCGTTTGACAAGGAATACGTCACCTACGTTTGGTTCGACGCGCTTTTAAACTATGCGACCGGCGTCGGCTATCAGCAGCCCGCCCGCACGACGGAGTTTGGCAAATGGTGGGGCCCGCCCGCCGTCCACCTGATCGGCAAAGATATTCTCACCACGCACGCGGTCTACTGGCCGACGATGCTCATGGCGCTCGGCGCTCCGCTGCCTCGCCAAATCTTCGCGCACGGCTGGTGGCTGACCGGCGACAACGAGAAAATGTCGAAGTCCAAGGGTCAGGTCGTCAAGCCTCTCGACGTCAAGGACTTGATCGGCATCGATGCGCTACGGTACTTTTTGATTCGCGACATCCGACTCGGCAACGACGCGCAGTTTTCGGTGGATCTCGTGCTGACGCGCGTGAACTCGGAGCTTGCGAACAATATCGGCAATCTCCTGAGCCGGACGGCCAGCCTCATAGAAAAATACTTCGACGGAAAAGTTCCGGCCGCCGAAGCCACCGCGCCCGAAACGCGTGCCCTCGCGGACCGCGCGACCGGTCTCGCCGGTCGGGTTCGCGAGCACATCACAGCCATGCGGCCGCAGGACGCGGTCGGCGAAATCGTCGATCTCATGAGCGATGCCAATAAGTTTCTCGCGGATCGCGCGCCCTGGAAGGCCGCGAAAACCGACCTTCCGCACGCGGCTGAAACCTTGCGAGCGTCGCTCGAATGCCTTCGCATCGCGGGCACGCTGCTTTATCCGGTAATGCCGGACAAGGCGACGAAGCTCGTGGAGCGACTCGGCGGCAAGGTGGACTTCGAGGCGGCCTCGAAGTGGGGTCTCGTGAAGGCCGGCGCGCCGATCATGTCAGGCGAACCGCTATTCCCGCGTATCGAATTGCCGAAGGAACCGCCGAAGCCGGCCTGATCCTACTCCGCGCCAGTATCGAATCCACCGGAGGGGGGCGCGGCGGGGGACAGGACCGCCTGCATTTCGGGACAATCCCAGTCGGACGCGCCCGAGTCGCGCGCGACATGGACGACCATGCCGTAACGGTTACGCGCCTCATCGGCGCTGAGCGCGTAAAGCAGATCATGGGTTCGCGGACTGATCCACCAGAGATTCTTCCACTCGCGGCCCGTCTCCGTCCGGCGGCTGGAGAAGTTGGGGTCGTCCTGATGATCGCGCGCAATATTGCACATCCGATGCAGGTCAAAACGCGTCCATCGGGAGCAACCGCCGAGCAGGAAAATCAGGCTGAGCGCTCCGACTGAAAGTAACCGATCAACCTTAAACATCTTTCGATTGTAATACAGATGGCGCTGGAGCGGTCTCGCAGGGGATGACGCGACCTTTTCCGATAGCCCCTGCTAGCGCCGCAGCGCGCCTTTCGATAGACTTCCACCGTGGTCAAGACGCCTCTCAGGCAGCGCATTCTATTTTTCGCTTCGGCGCTGATACTTTTATCGCTCCTCGGTTCGACTGTGAGCCTCTACCGCATCACCGAGGTCAATCGCTCGCTCCAGGCGATCAACCGAGTTTCCGTGCCGCTCGGCCGGCTCTTGACTCAACTTTCTTCCGATTCTGAAGTCCTCCGCCGCGAATCCGAGCGGCGCCTCGGCCTGGAGCATTGGCGCGACGCCCACTGGAAGCCCAAGGCGCTCCCCCGTTGGATCGAAGAGGTCATTCAAAGTGAACTCAGTCGCGCCTCGGAGTTGATCGATAGCGATCAGCCGTGGTCGGACGAGGTCACGCGCGCGCAGTGGCGAGAGTGGGCGAATGGCGCCAAAGAAGGATTCGGCAAATTGATCCAGCTGACCGGCGATCTCCAGCAGATGCTCGAGAAGCACCCGGAGATCATGAAGGCCACCACCGCGCAAACCGAACTCGCGACTCAAGATTCGACTTCGCCGCTGGCCCGTGCGGCCGAGCTCCACATCGAATGGGCCCGCGGCTTGGACGAGTGGGCGCGTCGGATCCAGTGGGGCGCCGAAGAATACGAGCGAACTTTACGCCAGAATTTTTCGCGCGCGCAGGACCGCGTTTCGGAGCTTCGCACGGCGCTCGAGTTCATTTTAGTTCTTCTGATCTCGCTCTCGCTCTTGCTCCTCTGGCTCGGGGAGCGGGCGCTCCGGCCGCTTGCGGAACTCACGCGCCTGGCGAGCTCCATCGCGCGGCGTGGACTGCGCAAGGAGGATAAGCAGAGCCTTCCGCAAATTCCGCTTTCTCGAAACGACGAAGTGAGCGCATTGGGCCTCGAGTTTCACCGCATGGCGACGTCGCTCCTGGAACGTGAACGCACCGTCGAGCAGCAGCGCGACCGGCTCCAAGAAGGCAATCGCAAGCTCCAGGCGATGGGCGCATTGAATGAAAATATTCTGCGCAGCATCGAGACCGTGCTCATCGTTACGGATCTCGACGGTCGGATCACTCAGTGCAATCCGGCGACCGCGCATTGGTTGAACAGCTCGGCCGATCGGATCATCGGGAGCCGGATTTCCGATTGGCCGAAACTCACCGCGTTTCCTACGCTTATGGCGTTGGCCGGGGCGACTTCACTGCCTTCCTTGCTCGAACCTGCCGCGATCGACGGCCGCACCTGGGGGGGGCATCTTTTTCCGCTTCGTAAAGACGACGGTACAGGATCGGCCGGTGAGATCATCGTGCTCGAGGATCTCACCGATGAGCGCGAGCTGACTGAGCGACTCCGGATGGCCGAGAATCTCGCGGCGGTGGGGCGCCTCTCCGCCCAAGTCGCGCACGAAGTCCGTAACCCGCTTCATTCGATCGGTCTCGAAGCCGAAATGGCCATCGAAGAAGCCCGCACGACCGCCAATCCGCGGCTCAAGCAATCGCTGCAAGCGATCCTTGCGTCCGTCGATCGCCTGTCCAAAATCACGGACAATTACCTCAAACTTTCGCGCCTCTCGTCCGGCGTAAAGTCGGAACTCGACCTCGGGGATGTCCTTGAGTCCGCGCTCGCGGACTATGCGAACGTGTGTCAGTCCCAATCGGTTCTCGTCGAATGGACGCGCATGCCGAACGTATCGTTCAAGCTCCTCGGCGACCGGGATTTGCTCGAGCAGGCGATCGGAAACCTCTTCAGAAATTCGCTGCAAGCGCTCGAAGCGACCTCGCACCCGCGCGTCAAGTTCTCCCTGTCGGGCGAAGGCGGGCGGCTTCGATTCTCCATCGAAGACAATGGCCCGGGCGTGGATTCCGCCCTGTCAAACAAGCTTTTCACGCCGTTCGTGACTTCCAAAGCCACGGGCACCGGCTTGGGACTTTCTTTCGTGCGCCGGGTGATTGAAGATCATGGTGGAAGAATCGCCTGGGACGCCGCTCATTCGCCGGGTGCGCGGTTCGTGATCGAACTCAGCCAGGAACTTTCCCGCGAAAGGAGGGCCGATGCCGAAAATTTTATTAGTTGATGACGATCCGCAGGCCCTGGATTCCACTCGCCGAATTCTCGAGCTGGCGGGACACGAAGTGGTGGTCGCGACCGACGGCCAAGCCGCGCTCGAAATCGCGCGTCCACCCGGAATCGGCGGGGCGCGACGTTTCGACGTCGTAGTGACCGATGTTCGCATGCCGCGAATGGGCGGCCTCGATTTCCTGCGGGCGATCTCCCTATGCTCGGCCGACACGCCCGTGATTCTCATGACGGCCTTCGGCCGAGTGGAAGACGCCGTCTGGGCGATGAAGCTCGGTGCGATCGATTTTTTGACCAAGCCCTTCAAGCGCCAAACGCTTTTGTCCGCAGTGGACGGCGCCATGAAACGGAGTAAGCCGGCACTGGCGATCGGCTCGGAGTCGCACACCGCCGCGCCCGACCCGGGACCGCTCCTGCTCGGTTCGTCCGGCATCATGCGCGCACTTCTCGCGCAAATCTCGCAGGTCGCGCCGACGTCGGCGACCGTCCTGATCCAAGGCGAAAGCGGCAGCGGAAAAGAGCGGGTCGCGCGCCTGATTCACGACATCAGTTCACGCAAAGAGGCGCGGTTTGTCGCGCTCAACTGCGCCGCGATTCCCGAGCAGCTGATCGAATCGGAACTTTTCGGCGTCGAAAAGGGCGCCTTTACCGGGGCCGGGGCCGCGCGCGAGGGACTCTTTGAATCCGCGGACGGCGGCACGCTCTTGCTGGACGAAATCGGCGATATGCCGCTCACTTTGCAGGCCAAGCTGCTCCGCGTGCTCCAGGACGGAGAAGTCCGACGCGTCGGCGCGACTTCGTCCCGCCGGGTGGACGTTCGGGTGCTTGCGGCCACTCACCGGGATCTCAAACAAGCGGCCACCGTGGGCGCCTTCCGGCCGGATCTGCTGTTTCGACTCGAAGTCATCTCGCTTGCGGTACCCGCGCTTCGGCAGCGGCGCGAGGATGTCCGCGAGCTCAGCTACCACTTCCTGCAAACTTCGTCGCGCCGACATAGCCGCGAAATCAACGCGATCGCCGACGAAACTTTAAAGCGCCTCGAAGCGCATCCCTGGCCGGGCAATGTTCGCGAACTGGCAAATGTGATCGAGCGCGCGGTGGTGTTCGCCCGTACCGACACGATCGGGATTCAAGATCTGCCGGAGCATTTCTTACGCGCGGGCGAATCGCCGATCGGCCTGCCGCCTGCTTTCATCGAAGTCCCCATTGGAACGCCGCTCAAGGACGTCGAAGATCTGCTGATTCGAAAGACCCTCGAGGCGACCGATGGAGACAAAAATATGACCGCGCGCCTCCTCGGCATCAACTCCCGCACGATTTATCGAAAACTCGATCGACCCGAACGCAAGGACTAGAACCATGCCTCCGTTGAATTCGGCCGTGATGGCCGCGCAGGATTATCGCCGCAAATATCTCGCAACTCTCGGCTTATATTCGGGCGTTGTTCACGGGTCGTTCGTGATGGCCGTCTGCGGAGCGGTGATCGGATTCACGGTGAGCCGGATCTCGGAGCCGAGTCTTCTTGAGTGGCTGACCGTTCCAAGCACGTTCATTTTCGCCAATCTTTTCGAATATAGCGTCCATCGCGGGCCCATGCACCATCGCATACCGGGTTTCAAATTCATCTTCGAGCGCCACGCGGTCGAACATCACCGGTATTACAATCACGAATCCATGGCTTTCGAGAGTGAGCGCGATCTCAAGATGGTGTTTTTCCCGGCTGCGGCTTGTCTCGTGATCACACTCGGTTCGCTCGGCCTGGGCTGGGCGCTCGGACTTCTGACTTCACCCAATATCGGCTGGTTCTACGCGGTGACCGCGGTGGCCTATTACTTCAACTACGAGATCCTGCATTTCGCGTATCACACGCCGCTGCACTGGACGAGGTGGCTACCGGGAATGAGCCTGCTTCGGCGGCTTCACACGACCCATCATGATCCGTCCCAGATGAGTCGTTTCAATTTCAACATCACTTATCCGATCGCGGATTGGGTTTTCGGCTCGTTGTCTCGGCGATAATCAAAGCACTTCGCTTTTGCTGGCCAATGCGGGGAGTCCCCGCAAGGCTTCCGCGATTTCGAGATACCGAAGCTCGTAGATCGGCAGCCGCGAACTCGGCGGCTTCCCGGGAGCGAGCAGGTGGTCCCGCACCCATTCGACGGTGACTCGTTCCGAGATCAACGCCTCGTGCACGCGTTTTCCGACCACTTTACCGGCTTCTTCGGCAGCGAGCACCACAGGCGCGGAAGTCGCCCAAGTCATACACGCCCGGTCGAGCTGGATCGGAAACGCGGGGGCGCTCTTGCGTTTAATGCAGGCCAAATCCCACTTCAAAAACGCGATGCAGAACTCACGCATCCGGGGTTCATCAGGATGAGACTCGTCGGCTTTCTGCCGAAGCTCGCGCAAGCGGCGCGAATGGTCGCGTTCCAAATCGCATTTCCGGCGTGGATTGATCAGGAGACTTCCGAAAAACGCGAAAGTCGATTCAAGCAGATGCCGGAAGAAATCGTCACGACCGCCGTGGTGCAGCCCGCGGCTCCGGGTCAGAGTGCGATGCAGGCACCGGGCCGCGAGTTCGGCCAGGGCGTTCAAGGATGGGCTGCCGAGATAGGCGACGCCGATGCCCGGCAGGTAAAAGCGATGATTGGCGGAAACAAGTTTTTTCAAAAGCGAAATCTCGCGCCGGGAAAGTTCCGAACCGGACGGGAGGCTTTCAGCAAAGTCGGCGTCTTCGATCGTGCGCAGGCTGATGGAGTCGAGCGCCGGCATGCGCACTCCCAGAAATTCTGCAATGGTCGACGCATAGGACGACAGCGCCGTATGATAATCGGGCTCGCTCCCGTCGTCATCGCTTTCGTCGTCGCGCCCATGGGTACGCGGATACTGGTGATCATCGTCCCCCGCCTCCGAATCCGCCTCCATGAACGAGATCAAAGATTGAAGCTGCGCCCACGGCGTGCTCGAAAACACCCCGAAAACCCCTTCCCGAATGCGTGCGGCGTCGGTGCGGAGCTGGCGTCCGGTGGACGCGACTCGCCAGTAGAGGCGTTCGTGATTTTGATGAATGCTGATGCAGCTCGGCGGTTTACCGATGAAGGCCCGCGCGATCTTGCGGAACTGAAACGGGAGGTGGCTCTGCGAAACGTGGAGCTCACCGTAGAGCACGATCACTCGCAGCGCCTGCGGCCGCGTTCGTTCGGTCACGCGCGTTTCGTTTCGCGAGTCGTGCAAAAGGTCCGTCAGAATTCCGGCCGCCCACTGGTCGCGCTTCAAAAGTTCGCTCTCGCCGAGCCGGCGCGAATCCATTCCGGCGAACATCATCTTTGGACGGTTGAGCGCGATTAGCTTGACGCCTTTTTCCCGGGCCCAGGCAAAAATGGGCGCGTAGTGGTTCCACGGGAAGCCCCATTCCTCGCGATATCGGATGCGCACGAGAAACTGCTCCGCCGTGAGCTGACCGTTTTGAAAAAGATCCAGATCGCCTTGATGATGAGATGGAATCATCTCGAGGCCGACGCACCAGTTCTCGCCCGGCTTGACGGCGGCCATCATGAGTCGAAGCGCGGTTCGCTGTGCTTGCGCGAACGAATGATAGTCGCCGATGAAGGTAACGTCGGCCCGACGAATCTCGGCGACCAGGTCCTCTTTGGAAAAAAACGCGAGCCGTCCGCCGAGCGTTCCGATATCGCGTTCGTAGCGGCTCAAGTAGCGACGAATGGCGAGGTTCGGTCGACCGAGTAGGGCGTCCGCTTCGTCCTGAAGCTTTCGGTAAAGGCGCTTCTGGATGCGAATGAGCCGGAGGCGCGCGCTGCTCATGGTGCCCTAACTTGCGCCGGCCCAGCGCCAGCGTTGTCGGCAACGGCCGGCTGGGGAGACGGGCAACCTTTCGATCAGGAGCTTCGTGTTGAGGTGATAGACAAAGCCGCGCATCCAGTGTTCGTGCAGACCACAAAGGCGATCCGCAGTCGTCGGGGCGCCGGAAATCTCGATCCAATCGCACCGATGCGGGCAGGCCAGAAGTTCGACCTCAGCCTCCTGCGGAAGTGCTCGCACCACGAGATATGGCAGCACGCCGGGCCGCGCCGCCCAGGGCGCTTCGCGAGCAGCCAGGAGCAACGACCGCATGTCATTTTTAAGGGACTCCGCCAGCACGGGCCAGCGCCGAGTGCCACATTCCAAGCCGCGCTTCCAGGCTTCCTGCTCCAGCTGGTTCAGGACGGCGGTTTTATCTTTATCCGGTGCGCGGTCCATGAAGCGCGCGAGCGTCCAAGCCTGCGCAGTCCAAACCGCGCGGTCTAGGCGCGCCAAGCTGTCATTGACCGACAGATCGTCGAGAAGGGAGCGAAGCGCGGCGTCTTCGTCGGGATTATCGAGTGCGTCCAGCATCCAGAGGGAAGCGACGACGTCTTCGTTAACCCGGTTTGCTTCCATTCCGCGCGCGAGGAGGTGACTGGGACGGCCCGTCTCAATCGCGCCGAGCCAAGCCAACGTCAACGCGTGGACTTCCTTCAAGTTACGAAACCAGATCGGGTGTTCGACGCCGATGCGACGGGCACTCCAAATCTCATTCATTTCCATGCTTGGAGACTATCAGGAGGGCGTGAAGGGGGGAAGGGGACCCCGAATCCGGTGATCGGGGCCCCGGAAGGAAATGGGATGGGTCAGGACGTGCGCTTTATAAGATCGTTCGCGAACGAAACGCTCTGCAAGATGACACTGCAAGCGACCTTAGAAAACCCGCAATCCAAGATGGTGATCAAGGATTGCGCCGGAGAAAATTGTCCATTGGAGTAACTGAGAATGACTTGAACCGCGATCGGATCCGGCGACAGCGCGGGAACGACACCGGGTGCGGAGATGAAAGCGTAACTGCCCTGCAGGCCGTTCAAGCTAACGCCCATATAACCTTGGAAGCCGATCGGACCGAGGGGACCCGTCGATTGGAACGTGATGTAGGCGTAAGATTTCCCACCGTAGGTTTTCTGAGTCATCGTGAACTGGTAACGCTGCGAAACCAGCTGACCGGACTCATCGTAGCCCCGCATGGAGTCACTCTCGTAAGTGCCCATGAGCAACGCCAACGTGGCGGCGGGAATCGAATTCAGGTCGATGAGCGGCGTGCCGCCGGTCCCCGTCGTCGGAGGCGCCGTGTTCAGCTGCGCTGTCTGCGCGAGTAATTTTGCATTTTGAGGCGCACAAGCCGTGAGGGCGAGCGCCGCCGAGATCGTCAACCAGACATATTTTTTCTTCAACATAACCACTTCGATGCAAGCGCGACGCCAACTGTGTCGAATTCGACCCACGGGTCTAACCGGTTTAAATCACAACGGATTCAACAGTCATCGAAGATGCAGGGGAATGCGGTCCGGCCCGGCCGCTGTCAAAGGATCAAACAGGCGGCAATCAACGAGCGAAGTTCGCCGAGCTTGGCGGCCTGCTGGGAATGCGTTTGCAGAACGTCGCTTGCGGCAGCATGCGCGAAATCGACGCTGCGAGGGAGCTTGATCGTCTGAACGAGCTCGGACCACGTCGGATGTTCCAAGCTTTTGAGTTGATCGTCGAGCATATCGCGAAGGCGCGGATCATCGCAGACCAGGCGAACGCTCATGCCGTTCTCGGTCGCGAGCAAAAATCCCGGTTCCGGCGATTGCACGCGTTCCACTTTTGCGATTGCAACCATGGCGGGCAAAATGCCGACGATGCGAACGGAAGAATGCAACGTGACCTGGACGCATTCGCTGCGGGGCAAGATGGACAGGAGCTTGCCCCAGCGGACTCCGCCGTCATTCGTGACGACTTCCAGAAGTTTTTCCGTCGCGCGCTTGAGCTGCAGTTCAGCGCGGGCGGCGCGGACGAAGAGCGCGCTTCGCAAACGTCGGCCTTCGGGGTCGCGGGCGAGCGTGGACAGGCGATCCAGAGCCGCGCGCGGTTCAATCGCGATCGAAGACGCGAGGCGTTCCCAATCGCCGGGCAGGGGGGTCGCGAAACTTCCTTCGTCCCGCGCCTGGCCTTCGGCCGACAGCCCGAGCGCTTCGAGAATCAGCTTCGGGATCGGGATGAAGCGCACGATCTGTTCGTTCAAAACCCAGCGGTCATTTTTTCGCTCGCACGTATGCTCGAGCCACCGATTGACGGATTCAGATTCGAGATAGGCGGCGAGCGGGGCCGAGATGGATTCGTCCGGAACCAAGGCGAGAAAACCCTGGCCGGTCAGCTCGCGAGTTTCGCCGGCGCGCGGTTCTGGCAAAATTTCGGTATGCAGCCGGCGTACGCCGTTTTCCGTCTCCGCGCGGATCCAAAGGCCGCGTGCGCCGGGAACCACGGTCCAGGCGCCGCCGCGATCCGGATCGCCGGCCGGCGCAGTGCGGATGGTGGCGAGGCCGGCGAGCGGAGCGCCCTCTTTTTTCAAGGATTCGATTTCGCGAAGCGCATCGAAGCAGGCGGGGTCGGGCCAGCGTTTCGCCCACTCTCGTTGGGCCGATGGGCTCGTGTGCGCGTGCACTTCCCAAGTCTCACGCGTGATCGGCTTCATCGCGAGCGTATCGGCGAGGAGCATCGGGAGTTCCACGTGACTTCGGATCTGGCCGCTCGCGGTAACGCGAATCGGACGATGTCCGGCGCGAGAAGTAAGGTCGGGATCTCGGCGCCAGAGGTAGATATATTTCGGGAAAAGCGCCCGCATTCCCGGCAACGAATGGCCGACCGCGGAAAGATCCCATTCGGCGATCAGCTGCGCACGGTCGAGCAGGAAGGAAAGCGTTTCCTCGCCGTCATTGGCGGTCAGGGGTTCTTCACGGGCCCACCAAAGAAATCCCCCCGGACGAAGTTTGGTGATCGCCACCACGGCCTGCAGCCCGCCCAATGATGTCGCGAGTCCTTTGATTTTTTTAAAGTAGCTGATCGATTCGACCAGCTCGCGCGTGCGGGCGGCTTCCGCGGTGCGACCGTTCATGCGCAGAATGCGTTCTTCGAGCACGAAACCGACGTCGCAGGATTCGACTTCCTGCATCCGCGATATCAAAGACGGTTTAGGGGAGCTGAGCGCAAGCGCGATCTGATCCTTGGAATGAACTTCGAGACCGGATCCTTGTGCCCAGATCGGAGGGGCCGAGGGTCCCCACCAGAGCTGAATCAATTCGGCGACGAGTAGATTGAACGGATGTTGCTCGAGCCCGATCCAACCGAGATGAGTCGGGCCGGTTCGGACCATTGCCCCGTCGCGAAGCGTCGGTGAAAATACGAGTTTGCGCCGCTTGATGGCGTCCGGCGCCGACGGCGGAACCAGAGTCGCCAAGCGATCCCAAATCGCAGAAAAGAATCGTTCATCATACCCGGTGCCGTAAACGCTCGCGCGGTCATTGATGCTCCTGAGCAGGACTGAAAGAAAGTCCGGGCCCTCTTCGCCAAAGCGCCAATTTTCGAGGGCTTCCCAGACGCGCGTCTGGACCACGGAACTTGGGATGTACCAGGAGTAAAGATTGCGAGTGAGCTGCCAGCCTTCGCGATCCACCGGAACATGCGGCTTGAGGGCCTGTGTGAGCGCCCAGTTCAGGCTCGAGAGGTCCTCTTTTTTCCAGGGTCGGACTCCGCGATCAGACCAGGCTTTGAGCAAAAGCGCCTGGCCGAGATAGACTCGCGCGAATTCTTCAAAAAAAGCCTCAAGCGCGGTGTCTTGGGCGGGGGTGCGAGGCCCGTCGATCCAACGACGCAGACCGCAAGCCGCATCAGGCAAGCCGGACGGACTCAGGCTACCCGGCGTGCGACCTTGGCCGGCCAATCGATCCAGGTGTTGGGCCGCGGCTTCCTTGCGACTCGTGTTCAAGGTCAGGAGTTTCGAGAGGTTTCCCGACAGCTCGGAGCGAATGGCGCGCGAAAGATCCGTAAAAATGGGTAGGAAACGCGCGTGGGGGTTTGGAAGCGCGGGTGCCAGCGGCGCCGAGGTTTGAAGAGCGGTTCGCGCATTTTTTGAAAGGGGTTGAGAGGAAGGGAGAAGTCCGGGATTGAGAAGAGCGCCGGCGGCCCGCTGGGTGGGAGTGGCGGTCGGACGCAAAACGGGGCGCGCGGACTCTTGAAAGGATACTTGCGGCGCTCGAAGGAGCTGCCGGACGCTTTCGCGCGTGGCTTCGCTGAACGGTCGAAGCTTTTCGCCCAGGCTCGACTCGTCAATTAGGCTTTCGAGGTTCATTCGCGGTCAGGGCCCCCACCCCATCGCCAAAGAGGAACACGCAGATACCATCGCCATCTGGAAGCAGGCGAGGGAAAAAGCCATGTCGCATCACGTCAAACGTTGGGCTGCTGTTTTCCTTAAATTTTTTACGGGCGAACTCCGATGGGCAAGACAGAGAGTGGCCGGATCTAACGGGGAGATCCTTACTTATGGGTACCGAGAAGAAAAAACTCGCTCAGGTGGAAGCTGAAACACAGGACGAGATTCAACAGATCATGAGCGACATCGAAGGCCTTCAGGCCGATCTTGCGGATTCGCAAAAGCCGGGCGCAAAGGTGCCGCCGACCAAGCTCAAGGCCGTGCAGAACGAGCCGGTCGTCGAGGCGGCTGATGGGGGCGAAGCGTATGAAGACGGAGTCGCGCCCGAGCAAGAGATCGATATGTCCGATTTCCGCGGAAGCGGAGACGAGCCGTCGATGGAAGAAACTTTGGCTGGCATGAAGGAAGAGGAGACGAGCGGCAACAGTCTGCTCGATGATCCGACTCCGGAAGCCCAGCCTGAAGCGATCGAAGACAAAGAAGCGGTAGGGGTCGAGGCAGCAGACGTAGGCAGCCGCTACTCGTACGAGGAGACTGTGATGAAAAAAATGGATGGCGCGCCGGAAGGCACGCTCACGATGACTTTGACCGGCAACATGAGCCTTCGCCTCAATTATGAGTGTGACGGCCAAGCGGTGATGGTCGGTTTCGAAAACGGCTCGCTCAAAGTCGAACTCGCCGACGGAACCGAATTTAAAATTCCGGTCTCTCGCACTCGCAAGATGCGCGTGGCTTAAAATACTTCGTGATCCGCATCACCGGAGGTGAGTTTCGCGGTCGCCTACTTCACACTCCGACGGATACCAAAGTTCGTCCCACTCAAGCCCGTCTTCGCCAAGCGCTCTTCAATTCCATTCAAATGCATATTCCCGGTGCCCGGGTACTCGACTTGTTCTCGGGGAGCGGGGCGCTCGCGCTCGAAGCCCTCTCACGCGGCGCGGCTCACGCGACGCTGGTCGAACTCTCGCCGTTGGCGCTCAAGCTCATTCAAAAAAACATCATGGAACTCGGCGTCCGCGACCAGACCGAACTGATCAGTGACTCGGTCGACAAGGCCATCGAGCGCCTACTCAAAAATACGGCGCGCACTGAGTCGCGCAATGGAGAAACCGGACTTTTCGACATCGTGCTTGCGGATCCGCCCTATGGCGGCGGCTGGGAAACCCGGTTACTCCAAGACCTGCCATGGGCGCGGCTTCTCCGCCCGGAAGGCCTATTTTGCATGGAATGGGGACTACTCAAGTCCAAGGTTTCAGAACTCCCCCCCACGGTGCCGTTCCTTGTCAAAGTACGGGAGAAAATCTATGGTGAAAGCGTACTGACGACCTACGCCAAGACCTAGGCCCCGGCTATGCACCTATGCAAAGGAGACCGCGTGACTTCTCGACCGATCAAACGCGCTGTTTATCCGGGCTCCTTCGATCCGATCACTAACGGCCACCTCGACATCCTCGACCGCGCGCTTTCCGTCTTTGACGAGGTTGTCATCGTCGTCGCCGGCACGGGTCACAAGCAGCCGCTCTTCACGCCCGACGAACGCGTCGAGCTGATTCGCGAAGCGGTGTCCGATCGCAAAGGCGTGACGGTCGACCGATGGTCCGGCCTGATCATGGAATACGCGCGCAAACACCACATCTCGGCGGTCGTCCGGGGACTGCGCGCGGCGAGCGATTTCGAATATGAATTCATGATGGCGAGCATGAACAAGCACATCAATCATGACGTCGAGACGGTCTTCATGATGACGGCGCAAAATCTCTACTTTGTCAGCTCGACCATGATCAAAGAACTTTTCCTCTATGGCGGCGATATCTCGCACTACGTCCCGAAGGCCGTGATCTCGCGACTCAAAAAGAAGATCCCGGAACTTCAGAAAGCGACCGCCCCGTGAATCCATCACCGCTCGCCAAGCGGCTCGACGGAGTTTCCGAAAGCGCGACGCTGAAGCTCAACGCGTTGGTTCAGCAGATGAAGGCACAGGGCGTGGACGTCGTGAACTTCACGGCGGGCGAGCCGGACTTCAACGTGCCCGAAGCCGGTAAGCAGGCCGTGATCGACGCCGTGCACGCCAATCGTTCCAAATACACGCCCGCGCCGGGGCTCCCCGAGCTGCGGGAGCTGATCGCAGCCAAAACCAACGCCCAACAACCCGAAGCGACGAAGAGCGCGCCGTGGAAAGCGGCCGACGTGATCGTCACGAACGGCGGCAAGCAGGCGATCTACAATGCCATGCAGGCGCTGCTCAACCCGAACGACGAGGTCGTGATCCCCGGTCCGTACTGGCTGAGTTATCCCGAGATGGCGAAACTCGCTGGCGCGAAACCTGTGATCGTTACAGCGAGCGCCGCGCAAGACTTCAAAATTTCGCCCGAGCAGCTCGATCGCGCGCTCTCCACCGGGCGGGTGAAGCTTCTCCTCTTCAATTCGCCGTCGAACCCGACCGGCGCGATGTATTCGCGTGCGGAGTTCGAAAAGCTCGGCCGCGTGCTCAACGAAAATAAATATGCCGCAGATACGTGGATCCTTTCGGATGAAATCTACGACCGGATCATTTTAGGCGAGACTCCGTTCACGTCGTTCCTCGGCGCGTGCCCCGCGCTGCGCTCGCGCACCATCACCGTGAACGGAATGTCGAAGGCCGCCGCGATGACCGGTTGGCGGGTCGGCTGGTCGGTCGGACCGCAATCCGTGACCCAGGGAATGAGCACGATCCAAGGGCAGAGCACGAGCGGCATCAACGCCCTCGCGCAGTGGGCAAGTATTGCCGTGCTGAAGCTCCCGGAGGCCGAGTTCGCGTCCCAGGTAAGCAGTTTTCGCCGCCGTCGGGACCTCGTTCTGGAACTCCTCACCCGCTCGGGCAGAATAGAGATGATGCCTCCGGAGGGCGCGTTTTACGCGTTCGTCGGGGTGGGGAAATGTCTCAGGCCTGGGGAGGACTCCGTGGGATTCGCGGAGCGGCTTCTCACCGAGGCGAAGGTGGCCGTGGTTCCGTGTTCGCCGTTCGGCGCGCCGGAGTATGTCCGCCTGAGTTTCGCGACTGACGAAAAAACGCTGCGCGAAGGTTGCGAGCGGATTTTAAAATACGTCACCTGATTCAAATCCTCCGAGCATCTGGCCTTTGGGCCGGGAGGAATGAATCTGAATCGCAAAAACGGATGGTTTCAGCTCTTGGCACTCGCTTGCTTCGCGCTCGGCGCCGGAGCTTGCAAAGCGCCGCGCTTCAATGCTTCGACGCTCGAGGGTCGCACGGCGATCATGGACCAGATCAACTACTCCTTGACCGCGGAAGATTGCAGCACCGCGATTTCGCTCGTCGAGGGCCTCTACGCGTCGCCGTACACCGGTAACGACGCGCGCATGTTGCGCGCGGCTTCGCACGGGTGCAACGCGCAGATTAATTTTTTTCGGACGCTCGGCGACCTGGCTTCCAGCAATCTTGCCGGTTCGGGATTCTGGATGTCGATGGCTAGACTTTTTCCTTCAACCACGACCGACGGACGCGCCGAATCCGCATGGTATGCAACTGACGCGCTGATGGCGACACTCAAGACCGGGGTCGTGATCTCGACTGCGTCCGCGGTCAATTCGACCAGTTACAATCCGGGTTCTTTGAACGCATCCGATCGGCGGGACGATTCAAACGCTTACATGATTCTGATTTCGATGGCCGCGATCGGATCGCTGCAAAATCGGTACAGCGCGACAAATACGACGACTTACAACAAGACTCAGGTGCTTGGGTTCAAAGCCGCTTCACCCGCGGGCTGGGCCCAGGCCGTAAACGTCGACGAAGAGGGGTGCTCCTACGCCTCGTCCATTCTTAATATGATAGACGCGATCGACGAGGTCGCGCCGCAGTTCAATCCCGCGCTCGCCACGAGCTTCAACGCGCTCTCTTCAACCTTTCTGACGGCCATGAACACGGCCTGCGCGTCCGGATGCAACGCCACGTTCCCTACCGGTTGCGTGATGGCGACTCCCTGTACGGCTTGTCCGTTTGGGCTTCGGAATCGCAAAAGCTGTACCGGTGCGATCAATGATCAATACAGTTGCGCGGCCGCGGGAATTGCGCATTTTATAAACGTCACTCCGCTCTTGGGTTGGCCGTGATGCGGGTTTGCCTTGCGCTCATTGCCGCCTTGCTGATGTCGACTCCGGTGAGTTTCGCCGGAGAGCTTCGAGAGTTTTACCGCGGCGCCCGCGCGCAGGCGATGGGTAACGCCTTCGTAGCGATCGCGGATGATGAACAAGCGATTTTCATGAATCCGGCCGGCCTCGCCGGGATCAAAAGTTTCACGTTCAACTACGTGGTCGCGGACCTGCAGGCGTCTTGGGAAACGGTGACTTCCGCGACCGATGTCATGGCGGCGGCTTCAAGTCCGTCCGCGGATACGATCAACGTCCTCATGGGCAAGGATATTTATACGCAGGCGCAGATCACGCCGTCCCTCGTCATGCCCGGGTTCGGATTTGCGCTCATCGTGGACGGGCAGGGCGGCCTTTCCGCCGAGAACCAGGCACTACCGCAAATGCTGATGGGTTATCAGACGACCAACGGAATTCAAGCCGCCTTCGGAACTTCGCTACTCAGTCGGGGGCAGGCCTCGCGCAAAAAAACGGCGGCGGTCAGTTCCGAGAGTGAACAGGATCTTCGCGTCGGGATCGCCGCGAAAATGCTCTGGCGGCGTGGCGGTTGGTTTGACGTTCCCACGATGACGATCCTCACGATCAATTCCGAAACGCTTTCGCAGCTGGCCGGGAACTTCGGCCGCGGCTACGGCGTGGATTTAGGAGCGCAATATCTCCGGAGCATGAACAAGTTCATGAAGTTCATGGCGGGCGTCGCCTACACCGACGTCGGAGACACGAACTTCGGCAACGGTCCGGCGCCGATCAAAGGAAATCTTTCTCTCGGCATCGCGGGCTCTGTCGGGATCCGCAATACGAAGATCACGCTGGCGCTCGACAAGCGACACCTGCTTGAGCAGACCGACTGGCGGAAAAAAACTCACGTCGGACTGGAGTTCGGGCTCCCGCTCGTCAGCCTCTACGCCGGCATCAGTCAGGTCTACCTGACTTACGGGCTCAGCTTCGATCTCTGGCTCTTCAAGCTCACCGCCGCTTCTTACGCCGAGGAGCAAGGAAGTTTCGTCCATCAAGACCCCGTCCGGCGCTACATGCTCCGGCTGGGCCTCAAGTTCAGCCTCTAGCCTGAGTGTCTCCACCCGGCCGTTTTTGTTATTTAACGCGACGCATGAATCCAGTCGTCGACGGCGTTTAATTGACGGCCGACTCCTCGGTCGATACACTTCGGCTAACAAAGGGGCGCCACCAATTGAGAAAAGCCTTCATCCTCGATACCAACGTTCTCCTCTTTGATCCGCAAGCCTTCATCAAGTTCGGCAATAACGACATCATCATCCCGATCGTCGTGATCGAGGAAATCGATCGCTTCAAGCGCGAGATGAGTGAGAACGGCCGACATGCCCGGCTCTTTTCGCGCCTCATTGATGATATGCGCAAAAACGGCGGTGAACTTTCGCGCGGGTGCAAACTCCCGAACGGCGGAATCCTCACGGTCGAACTCGGAAGCCATGTGACGCTGCCGATCGAACTGCCGATGGACAAGGCGGACAACCGCATTTTGGCGCTCGCGATCGCGCTTCGGAAAGACAATCCCAAGCGGCCGATCGTTTTCGTCACCAAAGATACCAATCTCCGAATTAAAGCCGACGCCCTCGGAATTCCCGCGGAAGACTATGAGCCGTCCAATGTCGAACCCGATCAGCTGTACGCCGGCACCGCGACGATCTCGGTCGAGTCGCACCTCGTCGACGAGTTCTACGCGCAAAAGCGTCTCACGCTCAAAGACAGCGGCCTGAAGCCCAACCAGTACGTCATTCTCAAGGACGCGACCAATCCCAACCATACAGCGATGGGACGTTTCTCGCGCGAACTCGACTGCCTGGTTCCGATCTACAAACCGGCCGAAGGACTTTGGGGAATTTTCCCAAAGAATGCTGAACAGGCCTTCGCGTTCGATGCGCTTCTCAACGACGACATCAAGCTCGTCAGCCTCGTCGGCAAGGCCGGGACCGGGAAAACGCTACTCGCGATCGCTGCGGGTCTCGCGAAAACCGTCGACGAAGGCGTCTATCATCGCCTCCTCGTTTCGCGACCTGTGTTTCCGCTTGGTAAAGACATTGGGTTTTTGCCCGGGACGATCGAAGAAAAGCTCAACCCCTGGATGCAACCGATTTACGACAACATTGATTTTCTTTTCGGCGCGACCGGCGCCAAAGGTCGGCGCGGCGCGGGCAAGGGCACGCAGGAACTCATGACCCAAGGCCTGCTTCAGATCGAACCGCTGACCTACATCCGCGGCCGGTCGATCCCGGCGCAGTATTTGATCGTGGACGAATCCCAGAACTTGACCCCGCACGAGATCAAAACGATCGTCACGCGCGCTGGTGATGACACGAAGATCGTGCTTACGGGCGACAGCTTCCAGATCGACAATCCTTACGTCGATGCCGCCAATAACGGGCTCGTTTATCTGGTCGATCGGTTCAAGGACGAGTCGATTTCGGCGCACGTGACGTTCACCAAGGGTGAGCGTTCGAAGCTCTCCGAGCTTGCGAGCAATCTGCTTTAACCCCGGCATGTTCGGTCACGTCTCACCCGTCCATGACCAACTCCAAGCGAACTTACCTAATCACGTAAGCCTCACTGCGTAGGATTCAGCTGATGTAGCCTTTGGAGATGGGCCTCTCCTTCCGCAGAATTCAAAAGGTTCTTGTCGTAGGAATCGGCAGCTCCCGCGCCAGCGGCCCTTTCGATCACTTGGGCCACTGCCTTTTGTTCTCGCGACATTGATCGATAATGGTTCATGACAAGTGCTTCCTGCTCCTCAGGACTTTTACCTACGGCTTGTTGCCGGAGGGCGGCTATCATTCGGCGGGAACGCTGATGTATCGATGCGACTTCCAGAAGGTCTGCTTGGGATAGCTTGCCTTCCGATTGCAGCGCTTTGCCCATAACGTCCGATGCGACGCCGATTCTGTCATCCTCACTTTTTTCACTCCGAACGAGCGAAACACCGGCCGCTGGCCTGGTCGACTGCGCACCCACCTGTGATGAATGCGCCGTTACTGAAACGTCCTGACGATGCTGCCGCAAGACTCTGGTAGTTTCCGGGACAACTGGGCTGACTGAAAAAGAATCATCGTTACTCTCGATCTTCGACTGATGCAGAAGTGCATACGACGCCAAACCTAACAATACAGCGAGAGAGAACGAATGTCGTTTGGTTAGCCGCATAGAAGTTCGTCTTTTACAGAGATAGCTGCACATTTCAAGTTCTCGAAAATTCCGATCCCACCTGAGCAAGAGTCCGCCCGACAGGCCGCATACATTGCGTTCCCATAGGACCTGCAGTCCCCAGTGAGATAGAAATCAACCATGCTGTTCACGGCGTCATCGCGATTCTGGCTCTCGCAGTCGGCTAAAGCCGACGCAGGCACAGCCAGAACCAGTGCCATGACAACTCCGAGTGTCGAAAGTAGTTTTGCGATTTTACGACTGCCCATTTTTTTCTGGTTTGTCTGACTCATGGAGATTACCCCTATTTATGGCTGTGTTGTTGTGAATCGGTATACGGTGGCGATACGTCACGGGACGTGCCGTTCGAGATTACTCAATAGAAGTCAGGTGAGTCTTCGTCGACCCCCGGATCATTTACGTTTTCCGGCTGGTAAAACCTGTATAAATTTTGTTCAATGTCGAAATCTTAGGGATGGGTCTTGAGTAACCTCTACCTTGTCGATCGGATCAAGGTAGAGGCGATTTCGGCGCATATCACGTTTACCAAGGTGAACGTTCGAAGCTCTCGGCGCTCGCAAGCAATCTGCTCTAAGTTTTGCGCCAAGGGCTTTCGTCAGAGTCTAACGACCCGCGAAGAACGCCTTGATACCCGGGTGCTCCGCCACGTCCGGCTTCTCGCATTGCTTGGCGATTCCACGAAGTGTTTTAACCGGCCAGCTTTTTTGAAAGAGATTGACCAGCCACTTGGGTACGGAACCTTTCGGGTCGGCGTGAATTTCCACGACCACATGCGTGCGTTTACCGCCGTCGATGGACGTCAGAATGTAGCGGCCTTCGTTAATCTGCCCGCGAACCTTATTGGTCACCGGCATGCCGGCGTCCTCGACTGAGCGAATATTAAAGACCAGCTGTTGCTTGGCCTTATCGAGGTCGGCTTTGGCGTGAAAAACAAAATCACGGTCCTTGACGAGAAAAAATCCCGACGCCGTGTGATTGTATTCGATTCGCTCGTAGGGACCCATCGGCCTGATGTCTCGAGCTTCCCGAATCCGAAAAACCCATTCCAGTTTGCGAGGAGTATCGATCAGTACATTCGCGACTTTGGCGAGGGTCGCATTCACGACGGTCTCGCCGCGAAACGCGACGAAGTCGCTGCCCTCGACTTTTTTACGATGAGTCGTGACGCCGTCATCCGTTCCAACTTCTTCCCAGCTGCTATCCGCCCTTGGCAGATCCACGGTCGCTCGGGCGTAGTAAGCGGGCAAGAGATGGGAAACCAACAAGAGACTGAGGGCTGCGAATTTCATGGTTCCTCCTTATATCTGAAGCCCGGCAGGTTCCAAATATTCAAAACTGGATTTTAAATGTCCGGGTTTCACAGGTCGGCCAGCCGATCGTTCGCTCGGCGATGACCAGTCCGTCCTTCCGAGTCAGAATGACTGATGAGGAGCGGGTTCCGTAGCCTGGCATACCGATAAAAATCGGCGAGAGCGCCCGTTCGATCTCCAAGTCGACCCCGGTTTGCGGCAAGAGGGTGTCTGGCGCCGCAGTCTTGTCGGCTAAAAGTGCGAAGAGAACTTCTGGATCAAGTGCGTCATGATCGAGGAGTTTACGGAGTTCTCGCTTGGCGACTTCGACTTTGGGCCAAGGTTCATCCAGGAGGTGATTGCTCAGGCCGTAGACGCCGGGCGTGAGCGCGCGGACCTTGCGCTCGACGCTTGAGTAAAAATAGACCGATGAGCGGTCACCGAGCACCACGCTGAAACTGTTATATGAGGCGGAGCGGGCGTCCAAATCTTTAAGAAAAGCTTCCGGCGAGGCTGAGCATTTCAGATAGTCAGAAACGAGGTCGCCCCGGGACCGCGCTTCTGACTTATGGTGAGTGGGATCCCGAAAATTCGTGACGGATCCCCATTTTCCCGAACGCGTGATGCCGAGCCAGGTTCCGCCGGCCTGCAGATCGCGACCCGCGAGGATTTCGGGCGCATCGTCCCAAGGGCCCATCGGCGCGGTGGGACGGGAATAGTATTCGTCGCGATTGCCGGCAAAGACGAGCTCGTACCTTGGATGGACCTGATAGGCGAAAGCGATCAGACACATCAGCCCTGTCCCTGGTGATGGAGCAGTTCAAATAGATTCCGGGCAAGGTCGATTTTGGATTGGCCTTCCCGTACGCAAGCGTCGCGACGAAAAATCCGCGAGAGGTGGCGACTGTCCGTGATTTCGTTCAGGTCATTGTGAACGACGTAGTCGATGTCGTCGTTCAGGCTTAATTTCAAGATCTGTTTGAGGCGAACCGCGGTGTCGGGCGACGCGGTGAGTTTGAAGGCGACGATTCGAATTCGCGGATTTCGAGAATACGATTTGAGGCGTTCTACGATCTTGAAATTCGGTTTGAGCTCCAGATGGAGCGCTTGACTTGAGTCGAGCTTTCCCGGACTAGCCGCTACGGAAAAATCCCCGACTGCGGCCGCGTGTATGATCGCGTCGAAATCGATTTGGCCGAGTTTCACCTGGAGCAGCTGATCGAGGTCGGCAAAGGAGTCGAACGCCACAAGCTCGCACGCCTGACTCGGCAAGGCCGCGGTGGGTCCGTACAGGTAACTGACCTCGGCTCGTCTTTCAGCAAAGAAATCCGTGATGAACGCACCAGTCCGGCCCGTGCTGAAGTTTGTGAGAAAACGGACGGAATCAATTCGCTCTCGGGTTCCGCCCGACGTGACAAGAATCTTCATAGGGCTGCGCGTATCCGGTCGTAAATCGCGTCGGGATTGATGAGACGTCCCTCGCCTTCGTCTCCGCAAGCGAGCGTCCCTGACTCGGTTTCGAAAACCGTCGCGCCCCATTCTTTGAGGCGTTTAAGAGAGGCCTGCGTCGCGGGGTGCTGATACATCTGCGTGTTCATCGCGGGCGCGATCCAATAGGGCTTCTTGAAATTATTCGACATGAAAATCGCGCCGATCCAATCATCGGCGATTCCCTGCGCGAGTTTGTTGATCGAATTGGCGGTCGCCGGGCACAGTAAAATGAGATCGGCCCACTTCACGAGGTGAATGTGATCCATCATTGCGCCTCGGGTGAACACGCCCGATAGACCAGGGTCATCTGATAAGACCGGATGTCCGGTGAGACCTTCGAGCGTGGCCGCGCCGACGAACTGAAACGCTGACTGCGTGGAGACGGTCTTGACGTCAAAACCGTTTTGCACGAGGCGAGAAATCAGCGAGCAGGACTTATAGGCCGCGATCGAACCGGTCAGCTGGATCAAAATCTTCTTTTTCATGGCACGCAACCTAACTCAAGCGCGGCGCGGGTCAAAGGCTTCGCGAAGGGACTCTCCGATCAAATTGATCGAGATCAAAATGATCGCCAATACGGCAGTAGGGGCGAAAAGGAGCCAGGGCGCATTTGTAATATAGACGCGCCCTTGCGAGAGGAGCTCGCCCAGGCTCGGGGTCGGGGGATTGAGTCCAAAGCCGAGGTAATCCAAGACGGCAAGCGTTGCGATTCCGGCCGAAATGGCGAAGGGCGAGAGGGTCAAAATCGGCGTCAGCGCATTCGGCAAGATATGGCTGAAGATGATCCGCGTATGGCTTGCGCCGACGGATCTGGCCGCCTCGCAAAAATCGCGTTTTCGGAGCGAAAGAAACTGCGCGCGGATCTGGGACGAAATCGAAATCCAGGCGAAGGCGATCACCACCCAAAGTGTAATCCAGAACGACTGCGACTTGGCCAGTCCGTTGACCAGGATCACGATGGACAAAAACGGCACGATCTCCGCGAGTTCTTTAATTCGTTCGGTGAGGAAGTCGAACGTGCCCGCGAAATAACCCTGGATCGCGCCGAGCGTGATTCCGATGGCGAACGAAAAGAGCCAGTAAAGGAGGCCATACGCGAGCGAAACTCTTGCCCCGTAAAGGAGCCGGGCCGTGACGTCTCGCCCGAGATTATCGGTTCCGAGCCAGTGTTCGCGCGAAGGTGAGGCCAGGACCTCGTTGCTTTGAATATAGGGATCCCAGTGATTAACGGGGAAAAGCGCCCAGGTCTTCAGGCCTTCGGCGTGATCCTTGGCGAGGAGTTCGCGGTAATCCACAGTGAACGCGTCGGTGACTCCGAACTCGGCCACTGAATAGGTTTTGAGCGCTGGAAAATAGATCTTTCGGGCTTGGCCCGCGACCGGGCTGCGCAGCATCATCAGCGGCAGGTGATGTGACCAAAGTTCCGCGGTCATGGAAAAAAAAAGCATGGTCAGAATTCCGGCGAGACCGAGCTTCGAGCGGCTTTGCTTAAAGAATATTCTCCAGCGACGGTTCATGGCAGTTCTGTGCTCACGTGAAATCAATCCGCGGATCAACCAGGAAGTAGGCGATGTCACTGATGAGTTGACCGAACATGATGATCAGCGACTGGAGTACGGCAACCCCCATGAGCACGTTGTAATCGCGTGAATTCAATGACTCAATAAGAAGCAGCCCCATCCCCGGCAGATTGAAAACGCTTTCGATGACGATCGACCCCGCGACGAACGCGCTGAGAAAACCGCCGATGCCGACCATGAGCGGAAGGATAGCGTTACGGAGGGCATGTTTAAAAACGACGCTCCGTTCGCCGAGTCCCTTAGCGCGAGCCGTGCGGATGAAGTCGCTATGGAGTATGTCGAGCATCGAGCCCTTCATGAGCAAAGTCAGGACTGTGAAACCGCCAAGCATGGAGGCGACGACGGGGAGAAACATGTGCCTACCGTAATCCCACGCTTGTGCGAACGCGCTGAGCTGTTCGTAGCCATCCGAGCGCGCGCCGCCGAGCGGAAAGATCGCGCCGCCAGGCAAAACCCGATCCGTGCAAAAAATCAGAAGCAGAAGCACCGACACCACAAGCGACGGAATGCTGTAGGCGACGAACAAAACAAGCGAAGTTCCCGCGTCAAACGTCGTGCGATCCCGCAAGGCTTTGGCGACACCGAGCGCGACGCAAACGACGTAGGTGAGAAAAAATCCGGGGATTCCGAAGCCAAGCGATATGGGAATGCGTTCGGTAATCGTGTCGATCGCGGGCCGGCGAGTCGCCGAAGAATCCCCGAAGTCGAGGCGCACGATCTGGGTCAGCCATTTCCAATAACGAACCGGAATGGGCTTATCGAGGCCGTACTGCCGTTCCAGCTCCTGACGAAGCTTCAGGAGATCATTCTGGCTCATCTCCTTGCCGCCGCGCGCGCCCTCATCGCCGCCCCGAATACGCTGCAAGATTTCCTGCACCGGCCCGCCGGGAAGATAGTTTTGGATGGTGAAGTAAACTCCCGTCATCAGAAAGAACATCGGTACCATCGCCAGGCACCGGCGCAGGAGGTAGGTCTTCACCGCTTACTCAGTGAACTGGTAGAGGTCCGAAGGCGCGCCGACGTTATAAGTCTGCGCCCAAACCGGTGACTTCACCTTTTTATTGAAGCCGATGATCATGGAGCGCGGCTCGAGTAAGAAGAGATAGGGCTGGTCGTCGTAAATGATCTCGTTAATCTTCTGTAAAACCTTGGCCCGTTTTGCGAGATCAAATTCGAGGTTCGCCTTTTCGATCAAGCCGTCCACCGTCTTATTGCTGTAGCTGACGAAGTTGGAGCCTTGGTTCTTCTCCGCGTCCGTGTGCCAGGTTTGTTTTGGGTTCGGATACGGGGTCGCCGTCCAGCCCAGGATCACCGAATCGAATTCGCGGGTATCTACATCTTGCAGGAACGCGTTCCACTCCATCGAGCGGATTTCCATTTCGATACCCGCCGCTTTTAAATTCTCCTTCAAGATCTGGGCGATCTTTCCGCGCGCGGGATTGTTCGAGTTGAATTTCAGTACGAATCGAAACGGCGTTTTTTTCCCGTCGATCATCTTGTCGAGGATGTTGTCGCCGTCCGTGTCCGACCACCCGTCTTCTTTGAGCAAGGCGATTGCTTTTTTACGATCGAAGGTGAGCATGCGCTCGGGCAGCCGTACGTCGGCGCTCGCATTCATCGTCAACGAGCCGAATGGCGAGGTCGATTGATACGAGAAGCCGTGAAAAACTTTGTCGATGATCTGCTGATAGTCCGCCAGGCGAGCCAGGGCTTGTCGGGTCTTTTTCGAGGCGAAAAGCGGCCGCTTGAGATTCCAGCCGACGTAGCTGAAACCGCGCGGAGCCTTGTTGTGAATTTCCGTCGCCCACACATTTTTACCGTCTTCAGGCTTGGTTCCGACTTTGCCCTTATCGGTTCCCAAGACTTTGGTCACGTAGAGTTCAATGCCGGGGCCCGCGAAGTCGTTGATATCAAGTTCGCCTTTGAGGAACTTCTCGTATGCGAGGTTGGGATCGGTAATAATCCGCAGCACCACGAGATCGGGATTATGTCGGTTGGCGAAGTGGGGGAGCTGATAACCCCACCAGTCTTTTTTTCGCTCAAGCTCGATCTTTTGATCCCTCGAAAAGCTTTTGAGGCGGTACGGTCCGTTCCCGACGGGATTAAGAACCGCTTTCGCTTTATTGTAGTCCGCTTCGCCGGCGAAGCTTTTTTTCTGGATCGGGACGAAGAGGTAGAGCTGCCGAAGCGTGTCGAATTTGGGCGTTCCGACCTTAAACTTAAAGGTCTTCGCGTCCGTGACTTCGAGCGTGACGCCTTCCCAGTAGGAGCGTAGAGGCGCCGCTTCGACTTTGGGATCCATCATCGAATCAAACGTAAACTTCACGTCATCCGTGGTCACGGGAGTCCCGTCTTCCCAGGCCGCTTCGTTGCGAACTGTAAAGGTATAGGTCTTACGATCGCTCGAAATCGTGTAACCCGTCGCAAGTAGGGGAAGCGGGTTCAAGTTTTCCGAATCTTCGGTGAAAAGGGACGTCCAAAGAAAACCTTCGAGTGACGACGAGTTGGCGTCGTTGCTCAAAAGCGGATTCATCACCTTCGGATTGTTCCCGATGGAGTCGTAATGGATTCCGCCCTTTTTTGCGGGCGGAAGTTTTTCGTAGGACGAAGGTTTTTGAACGAAGCGAGTCTCGGGAGCGGCAGATGCGAAAGTCGCGGTCTGCGCGGCGATGATCCCAAAAAGAGCGAATACCAAAATTGTCTTCAGCATTCGCCCATGAAAGCGTGCTTCTACGGGGGTGTCAATATGTCGGGAGAGCGAAACGCTGGCTATTCTCCGTCGTTTTCGAGTTCAAGCTCTTCACCCGCATTGGCGACGAGGGTAGTCAGGCCGGTCGCTTCGCGCCGCATGTAATCACGGAGTTCAAATTCGAGGTGCCGGCGATACGAGCGCGTGAGCAGCTGAAGCTCGTGAGTTTCCGCGGTGTCTTCGAGCGCTTTAAAAAGAATCTTCCCGCGCACCATCATCTCAGGAGTCAAATGTCCCAGGGCCGAACGCTCTTCTTGAAAACGAACCATCTCCTCGAGAAGCTCAAGCTTATCCATGCCGAGGATTCTTGCGCGATACGCGTAGTCGTCCGCCTGTTTCATCATCCGGGCTGCATTCAAAGAAACCACATTACTCATAACCGATGTCCTTTTGTCGAAGCTGTAACTTGCGTCGCTAATATCTGCGACTCTCGGCGGGCCTTAGAGCAATTGGGGTGCCAGGCCTTTACCTACATGGACGAAGTCACGAGGGGGTGGAATCCCCATACGTTACCGAGGGGTTCCATAGCTGGGCGCGCTTTGGCTCTGTCCAGCGGGGGATACACTGTCTGGCGTTCTGACAGGGCGATCCTGATTCAGCGCCATCAGCCGCCTCCTCTCGGATTTGAGCTGGAAAAAACCAATTGACTCGCTGCGGCCCAGGCTCGGGAGAAATCACTTAGGCAATCTTTCATTTAGCGTTGATCTCTTGTTATCTTTGATGGATCCTAAACGGTGCCGCTCTCTATCGTCAGCGGTACGGTGTTGAAGCGGTCTTCTTCTACGAACTCGTCAACCAAAGATTCATCCGAATCGTCGATGAGGCGATTCCGCCTGCCGATCGCAGTCCTTCGCTGAACCGCTATGGCACCGAAATCGGTGAGTCGTATTTCGGCCTCTTGGGCGACGATCAGATGCCCAAGCCGGCGTTCAATCTGATCAAGCGAAAGTTGAATCCCTAATAGCTCGGCATCGCGTTCAGCTGGTTTACATTTGCTTGGAGTGCTCATGAGTTTATGGCGCTTTTTTACAGTCATGGTTTCCATCGCCCTGTCGGGCGCCCGCGCAGGAGCGGATGACGCCGCAGACTGCGGCCAGGGCGTGGGCTGGATGAGCGATATGAACGCGCCGTCTTGCACGGAAGCGGGCGCAGTGGCCGGAACTTGCGGCATCCCGACGGCAAGGGAGAATACATTCATTCGAAAGGCGATCGAAGCGATTCGTGACTGCGACCCGGCCCGCGCGGTTTTACGCGAGGCGCATTCTCGCGGACATATTCGCTTCAGCGAGTTTTTAATTCGACCGCCGATGTCGATGGCGATTGCTGCGACTCACGATCTAACCATCATCGTGGTCTCTCGGTACAATTTAGATCTCAATCACTGGAGACTGCCTGACCTTACGAAAATCCTAAGGCACGAGGCTGGGCATTTGATCTATCCCACTGGCCAGACAGTGAATGGCATCGCTTACGACACCGAAGAAATGGCGCGTTCTCACGGGTCCTGCTTCTCGCAACCGCAGAAAGCGGCTCCGGAGATCAGGAAATGAAACGACACGCCTGTCGAGCCCTGACATCCCGACGTTTGATCGCCGACTTGTCATACTTCTGATCAGCGGACTTCTAGCTCCACTGCTCAATTCATCACAGTCCGTCATCTGCGCGAATTTCAAGCGTCCAGGACCGGGGTAGGCGGCGGTGGAGTTGCGTGGCCCCCGAGGCTCCAGTCGCCGGAAGGGCGAGCGGGTCTAGACGATGTGACCCGAAGTGTTGTGCATGATCTTGATGTTGGCGCAGTTCTCGGCAAATCCGGCAATTCGTGGCACATCTTCATAGCCGTTCGCCGTATGATCGTAGTTGTCGTGGATGACGTTGTTCTCGATGATCCCTTCTGAGGAGCTGTTGTCCAAAACCACACCTGCAGGATTGTAATCGCAGCGATTACTGACGTCGTGGATGTGATTACCGCGAATGACGACTCCACGTGTTTGGATGCTGATCCCGCCGCCACTGACTTCTAGGCGCTCGACCGTATGGTAAGCGCCGCCCCCGCCGACCGAGTATGTGGGGTTGAACGAGAGGGCCGTTAGGATGATCGCTTTTTCGCCCGGATACCCTTTCAAAGTGATGGGATTACCCGCCTCCCCGGAGCGTGTTGAATAGTACGCGTAGAACTGCGGCGACGGATAGGTTCGACAACTGTGACTATATCGCCCTCCCCGAAGGTAGATGATGTCTCCCGGTCTTACGCAGTAAGCCGCCTTAGTCAGCGACTTCCAGGGTTGAGTGATCGTTCCACCGGCAGCGCAGTCGATCGGACCATTCTCTACGGGATTTCCGCAGTTAACGGTGTCCGGGTTCAGTTCGTCCTGGCCGCGGGTAGCGGAAACATAGAGGCAGCGACCTTGAGTCGCTTCGCAGATAGGTGGACCCGCCGTTTCGCCGACTACGCCGTCAATGATGGATGGGGGTTCGGGTCGTGTGTATGGTTGGCCTGGTTCGGGACTCTCCAACCCAGACAAGCGCGACGGACCCGATCTCGAAAGTGAGAATTCCTGACTGCTCGACAAACAGCCCGAGAGCGCCGTCGCGAGAACTAAAAATATCGATGTTGGCCTCCAAGACCCGAAAGAACCCCGATTTAATAACCCCATACCGCCATAATTCCAGCATTCTAGTTTATTTTGGAGTGTCTTTATCGACACGGGCGCCCAGAGTGTCTCAGCTTCTCTAGCGATAACCCAAGAGTTCGCAACTCGTTGCATCGTCGATGGCCGCGATGAGGCACCACTCGTCTTTGCCGTTGTAGCGATGTGGAGAGCCAGCCATTTGCAAAAGAAGTCCTTCGTTGAGCGAGACCCTTCCTTTCAATTCTCCGCGCCAATCGGGTGACGGTTCTCTCTCGGATTTGAAGAAGTTCCGCGGCCTCTGGGCGATTCAACTTTCCCCCGTCTTGGACATGTTTTTATCTGAAGTGATTCAGGGGCTTAGATTAACCAGGGGGCGACAAAGTCGCTGGAGAATCACAGGAACTCAAATTGCCGCGCGCGCCGGCCGATACGTAGACGGGTCATTTTGGAGGACCCGATCTATGAGCAGTGAGAAGAAGTTTATCGCCTGGGTGGGGATCGCGCTGATTTCAGCTCCGGTTTGGGCCGACACGGTCATGATGCCTCCACCTCCGAAACAGAAATATTCCGACTCGTCGGAGTCGTTCCCGGAGTCCCGCTTCGGTTATCCTCCGCAGCGGGTGAACACCGGCGTGAGTGAGAACTACGCCGCGCACGAAACCATCAAGTACGACAACGTAGTACGTGCCGACGAATGGGACGGGACGGGGCCGCAAACGGATCGTGCGCTCGCAGAGTCACATCCTTACGCGCGCGCGACGAGAGGAGAAGCCCCTAGCCGGGCTCCCGCTGGCTTGCAGTTCGGTTCGCCTAACCGCGAAGTCGCGGCCAACGAGCCGGCTAAGGCGAGCGGAGGACCGGCATCCAGCCGAAACTTGATCGACGGTCCGGCCGGTCCGGGAGCGAGCATGCCATCGCCCGAAGCCGAAGAAATGGCGATTCGAAAGAAAGGCGTGCAGGAGATCGCAGTCATCGCCGGCGACCTGGGATATTTCCCAAAAACCGTCTTCGTCACCCGCGATATTCCGGTCCGGCTCTTCGTCACCGGCGCGTCCAAAAACACTTTGTGCATCATGATGGATTCGTTCCAAGTGCGGAAGCAGGTGCGGTCGCAGCGAATCGAGGAAATCACCTTCACGCCGTCGCTTCCCGGCCAGTACCGGTTTTATTGTCCGGTCAACGGCATGGAAGGCACGATGGTCGTCCGCGACGTCACGTCCTGAGTTCAATCCGGTTCCGGTCAAGCAGAGGCGCTACAAAAAAATGGGTGTTTTCAGCGATTCAATTGCAAATTTTCTAACGCCCGTGAAGGCGTTCCTGGATGATGACTCGGTCAGCGAGATTCTCGTCAACGGACCCGACGAAGTCTTCGTCGAGCGGGCGGGGATGCTTCAGAAGACGGACGCGAAATTCAAAGACGAACAGGCGCTGCAAGCGGCGGTTCGCAACATTGCACAAAGCGTGGGTCGTCGCATTGACGGCGAGAATCCGACGCTCGACGCGCGTCTGCCCGACGGCTCGCGGGTGCACGCGGTGTTGCCACCCTGTTCACGAAAAGGCACGACCCTTTCGATTCGGAAATTTTCCAAGGGCAATCCCACGTTCATCGATCTGATCAATCGCGGGTCGATTTCCAAGGATGCAGCGCGCTTTCTCGACGTCGCGATTTTCCTGGCCAAGAACGTCATTATTTCGGGGGGCACGGGCTCGGGTAAAACGACGCTGCTCAACGTCCTGGGTTCGCGCATTCCGCCCACTCAGCGACTCCTAATCATCGAGGACGCGACGGAACTCAAAATTCAAACCGAGCACACCGTGATGTTCGAGACCCGCGCGGCGGACGCGATGGGAAAAGGCTTGGTCACCATCCGGGATTTGGTCAGGTCGTCGCTGCGACTCCGGCCCGACCGCATCATTGTCGGCGAGGTGCGAGGCGGTGAAGCTTTGGATCTCATCACGGCCATGAATACCGGCCACGGCGGCTCGATGGGAACCACCCACGCCAACACGCCGTACGACGCGCTCGTGCGTCTCGAAACTCTCGCGATGATGGGAGACACCCAAATTCCGGTGCAGGCGATTCGCCGCCAAATCGCGTCGGCCGTGCATTTGGTCGTGCAGATCAAGCGAATGCAGGACGGGACCCGGAAGGTGACGAACATCGCCGAAGTGCTGCCGGAGATCGATGATCATGGCCGTTACATGATCTACGACATCTACACCTTCGTGCAGCGGGGCCGGACGCCCGAAGGCAAAGTCATCGGCGAACTGATTGCGACTGGTTATATCCCGAGTTTCATGGCAGAAATTGAAGTCAACCGCTTGCCGTTTCCGCGAGAGAAGTTCACCCCGCCGGACTGGTACAAAAGCGGGAAACCTGAAGCGGCATAAAACTCTCTCGTCCAACTCATGACTCCATCGGCCTCACTTTTTGACCTCATCGTGATTGGTTCGGGCCCGGCCGGCCAGCGGGCTTCCATTCAGGCCGCGAAAGCGGGCAAAAAAGTCGCGCTCATCGAGGAGGATCCCTCCGTCGGCGGCGCCTGTGTGCATTGGGGCACGCTGCCTTCCAAAGCGTTTCGAGAATCCGTCTATCGATTTTCGCTGAGTTCACGCGGCACGCTCGGACGCGAAAGCGAGCACCATGTCGGAGTTTCCAAACGTAGGCTCCTGCCGGACATGAAGCGCCTCATGCGCCGCCCGAATCGTGTGGTCGGAAACGAAACTAAAGTCATCACGGATCAGCTTCGCCGCAACGGAGTGCAGATCATTTTTGGTAGAGCCCGTTTTCTTTCGCCTCATGACGTCGAGGTGGTCGCCAAAGACAAGAGCGTGCATAAGCTGACCTCGGCCTTCATCATCGTCGCGACCGGCGCGCGACCGATCGCACCCGCCCATCTTGCGATCGACGGCAAGACGATCTTCGACAGCAACTCGGTCTTGACCCTGAAGCGCGTACCCAAAACCATGGTCGTGCTCGGCGCGGGCATCATCGGTTGCGAGTACGCGAGCATGTTCTCGATGGCCGGCACGAAAGTGTATCTCGTCGACCGTCGCCATGAAATTCTCGCGTCCGTCGACCGTGAAATCGTCAATCACCTAGTCGAGCGTTTCACGCTCGATAAGATGGAAATTCTCCTGGGCTGCGAAGCGACGAAGGTGGATCGCCCCGCCTCCTCCAATAAAAATGGCAGCGTGAAGGTCCACTTGTCGAACGGACGCAATCTCACGGTGGAATCCGTGCTGATCGCGCAAGGCCGCTTCGGCAACACCGAAGGGCTGGGGCTTAAGGAGATTGGCGCCGACGTCGACGAGCGCGGTCTCGTGAAGGTGGACAAACATTTCTGCACGAAGCTCCCTTCGGTTTACGCCGTGGGGGACGTGGTCGGCGCACCCGCGCTCGCCTCGACAAGTTTTGAACAGGGACGGATCGCCTGTTGTCACGCGTTCAATATCCGGGACGGCGGCTACGAAGACTTTTCGATGCCGGTTTTTTTCCCGTACGGAATTTACTCGATCCCCGAAATTTCGATGATTGGGCAAACGGAGGAAGAGCTGAAGACACTGAAGGTGGACTTCGTCATCGGCCGCGCGCGGTACCGGGAACTCGCCCGCGGGCAGATCGTCGGCGACCACTTCGGGCTTCTCAAATTGCTCGTCGACCGAAAGACTCATAAGCTTTTGGGCGTCCACATCATCGGCGACAACGCGGCCGACCTCATTCACATCGGGCAGGCGGTCATGAGTCTCGGGGGCGATGTGAATTACTTCGTTCAGAGCGTGTTCAACTATCCCACGCTTGCCGAGGCCTATAAAACGGCGGCATTTCACGCTTTTAATCAACTTCAAGGCGACAAAAAGCTTATTGACGCTTTGCGCAGTTAGTTGTCGGCTTGGCCGAAGCGACTCGTCTGGGTTGCGGGTTATTCGGGCACCTAGTAGCTTGGGGGCATGATCCAAAGGGTTCACGCCAGAGAAGTCCTCGATTCGCGCGGTTTTCCGACGATCGAGGTTGAAGTCACGGTGAAAGAGAACCAAGGGACGGCCCTAGGGCGTGCCATTGTTCCTTCGGGCGCTTCGACCGGAGAAGGCGAGGCCTTGGAGCTTCGGGACGGCGACCCGAAAAGATATCTCGGTAAAGGTGTTTTGAAAGCGGTCGCCAACGTTCAGGACAAGATCGCGCCAGCGCTCCTCAATCGGAGCTTCGCCCGCCAATCGCTCCTCGACGACGCGCTTCGCGATCTCGATGGTACACCTAATAAGTCCAAGCTCGGAGCGAACGCGATACTGGGAGTGAGCATGGCGTATGCGCGGGCTCAAGCCGACGCGAACGGCATTCCGCTTTACCGGCATCTTTCGGAAACTTTTGGAGGCAAGGGCCTCACGTTGCCATTGCCGCTCATGAACATCTTGAATGGCGGCAAACACGCCGATAACGGTCTCGCGATACAGGAGTTCATGATCGTGCCGGCCGGATTCTCGAAATTCTCCGAAGCGCTTCGCGCCGGGGCCGAAATTTTTCATCGCCTTAAAAAAATTCTGCATTCCAAGAGCCTCTCAACCGGAGTCGGTGACGAAGGCGGCTTCGCACCGGTTTTCGCCGGCGAAAAGCCGCACGAGCAGGCGTTGAATTCGATTCTCGCGGCGATCGCGGACGCGGGTTATCGGGCGGGCAAAGATATTTTTCTCGCCCTCGACTGCGCGGCGAGTGAATTCACCGACAAGGAACCCGGGCAATATCGCTTCGAGGGGAAACGAATGACCTCGCGCGACCTAAGCGAAATGTATCGCGGCTGGCTCGATACCTATCCGATCGTCTCGATCGAAGACGGGCTTTCCGAGCACGATTGGGACGGCTGGCAGTCGCTGACTTCGACGGCGGGATCCCGCTGTCAAATCGTCGGCGACGATCTGTTCGTCACGAATCCCGAATTTCTGAAAAAGGGCATCGAACGAAAAGCCGCGAACGCGATTCTGATCAAACTCAATCAGATCGGAACCGTCACGGAAACGCTCGAAACGATGCGGCTCGCGAATCAGAACGGATTCAGTCAGATCGCGTCGCATCGAAGCGGCGAGAGCGAAGACACTTTCATCGCGGATCTCGCCGTTGGCACCGATTGCGGTCAGATCAAAACCGGCTCCGCTTCGCGTTCGGATCGCCTGGCGAAGTACAACCAGTTGCTTCGCATCGAAGAAGCTCTCGGCGCGGCCGGAAAGTTCGCGGGCCCGGGCATCCTCGCGCGTTGGAAGCGCGCGTGAAGCCGCGAAATTGGGTCACTCCGACGCGTCTTTGGATCCTTCTTTTCGCGACTTGGCTTCTGATCCTGACCGGGGTTTTCGGTCGCGGGCCGGGATTCTTGCAACTCTGGCGCCTGGATCGACTCCTCGCTTCCAAGCAGACGAAACTCCAAACGCTCGAAAGCCAGATCGCTCAGATGGAAGGCGAGAAAGTGCGTTTGGAGAAGAGTGCCGCCACCCAGGAGCGGGAAGTCCGAAGGGTGCTGGGCTACGCCGCATCCGACGAAATCATTTTTGATTTTGCGGCGCCGATCCGCGCCGATGACTCGAAATAGCGCGTCAATCCCTTGACGCGAGGAATATGACGCTCCGCTTTGACTATTCAGCCCGGCTTAGTCACACTTGAAGGCGATCGATGCGCACGGAAGGTGCATCGTTTGATAGTGGAGCACTCAAGTCCACGCCTCACGGAGGATTTCTTCGAATGGCCGTCGGTCGAGTCAAGTGGTTCAACGATTCCAAGGGTTTCGGTTTCATCGAGCGGGCCGAAGGCGACGAGATTTTCGTGCACTTCACCGCGATTCGACAGGACGGGTATAAAACACTCGCCGAAGGACAAGAAGTCGAGTTCGACATCTACGAAGGCCCCAAGGGCCCTCAGGCTCAAAACGTCGCTCGTCGTGAGTGACCGAATCTCCGACCAAAATTAGCTGGGCGAGGGGGAAGGCATCGGAACCGGATCAGCCGGAATCACTGTCGGCACCGACTTTCCCTTGCGTCGAGTTTTGGCCTTCGCTTTTTTTTCCTCGACCGTCGTTTTTTCCCCGGTCACTTTTTTAACGATATTGCTCGGAATGTCGATGGCAATTTCCTGCACCTGTTTCGGATTAGGCGGAAGATAGGTGCGCTCCTCGCTGCTCGTCAATCCAATCGGCAATCCGTCGGCGGAAATGTCGAGTACCCGGGGCCACAAACCTTGATAAGGAGGAAGCGGGTCTTCGGGAATGATGCTGAACGCCCGCGCCGCACGTACGACGTCCACGCCGATCGAGACCACCAGCGCCCGGTATCCGGGAGAAATATCAAACCCGGCTCCAACATTGACGAAGTACGGATTGACCTCGAATCCCGCCGTCAGATGGAGCCGATTGGTTCCATTGCTCAGCCGGGCGACGTCATAGTAGGCACCGCCGGAAGTGATCATCTTTACATTCGTGAATTCGCCGACCACGTAACTCGCGCCCAAGCGGGGCACCCAGGTGGCTTTCGCCCCGGTCGTCACATTCTGATCGCCGAGCAGCGCCGTGTCCCGGGTTCGTGCGACGTAAGTCAGACTCAATCCGCACTTGAAAAACCGATTGGGGATCCAACCGAAGCCCATCCCCGCTTGAAGCGGACGCATGACGGACCGATTGAACCCCGGCATTTCGGCCTGCGGATCGGGATTTTTAGCCGGACCGACCGAGGCTTGGGGCGAAAAGCTCGCGCCCAAAAGAATGTGCCGCGGTAAGCGATAAAGAACTCCCAAGCGGTAACTAAGACCGAGCCGGTTCGCTTTGCCCTCATTGAGTTCACGTACGGCTTTGAGCACCTCGAGCGTCGAGCCGAGCGACAAAGCATCATCAAAAAATGCGCGCGCCGCGGTCAGCCGAAGCTCTTTCAGCGAGACTTCGGTCTTCGCCGTATCACCCGTATTCGGCGAGGCGTAAATCCCGCTTTCAATTTGCGGCGTGTAATAGGCAAGACTCAAACCCCAATGACCCGGACTGATGCTCATGCCCCATTGGTCGGTGTGAACAGCCTCGCCGGTCCGCTGCAACGCCTTGTCCGCAAACTCGATTTTGCTCAGCTGCCCGGCCACGGTGCCGGTCAAGACGGCGAACCCGGCCGGATTCGCCTCCGCCGCACTGATGCTGTTAGGGACCGCGAGTGTTGCACCGGCCATGCCGATCGTGTTGATGCCGCCGTGGGTGGCGGGCGTCCAAGACGAGTAATCGCGTGTGCGAACAGTATAGGGCAGAATGACCGCGTGACAATCCGACGTCAGGGCAAGCGCGATGAAAAGAGCGACGAGAGAGGTTCCGAAGCTCCTATCACTCGACCCCAGGCTCATCGCAAGATGCTCCTTTTATCTCTTCAAACGATCCCGGCGCGGACTATTTGATCCGCTCTTCGCGTTTGACGCTTCGGAAGTTCTGCCCGAGCACTTTTTTACGAAGTCGGACGGACTTCGGCGTGACTTCGATCCACTCGTCTTCATCGATCCACTCGATGCACTGCTCGAGCGACATATGACGAATGCCCGAAAGAGTGACTAATAATTCGGCATGGGCGGAACGAATGTTCGTCAGCTTCTTGGCCTTGCAAGGATTGACGTTCATGTCGTTATCCTTGCTGCTCTCACCGATGATCATGCCCTCATAAACGTCGACGCCCGGGCCGAAGAAAAGAACTCCGCGTTCTTCTAGCGAGAGGAGTGCGTACTCGATGGTCTCGCCCAGTCGATCGGAGATCAAGGCTCCGTTCAAGCGGTGGGAAAGTTCACCTTTATGCGGTCCGTAGCCCATGAGGATCGTCGTGAAGAGACCTTCGCCGCGGGTGACGGTGAGGTAGCGCGATCGCATTCCGAGAAGTCCGCGAGTCGGGATGTCGAATTCAAGCCGCACGCGTCCGGATCCGTGGCCCGAGCCGCTCTCGTATTTCGTGAGCAGGCCCTTGCGGGACTGGAACATTTGCGTGACATCGCCGACCGAGCTTTCGGGCATATCGAGGACGGCGCGCTCCATCGGCTCCATGCGCTCGCCGTTTTCACCGATTTGATAGAGCACCGTCGGCTTGCCGACCATGAGCTCATAGTTCTCGCGTCGCATCTGTTCGATGAGAATCGCGAACTGGAGTTCGCCGCGACCGAGCACCCGGAACTGATCGGGGAGGGGCGTCTCTTCGAAACGGAGCGCCACGTTGTTGCGAACTTCGCGCAGCAGGCGATCGCGGAGTTTCCGTGACTGAATGGCTTCGCCTTCCTTGCCGGAAAGTGGCGAGGTGTTGACCGAGAAAATCATGCCGAGAGTCGGCTTTTCAACGATGATCCGAGGGAGGGGTGTCGTTCCTTCGTCGCCGCAGACCGTGTCGCCGATTTCCGTCAGCTCGCTGCCGGCTACGACGCCGATATCTCCGGCGAAAAGTTCAGGGACTTCCGCCTGCTTCAGGCCTTCGAACGTATAAAGGTTGGTGAGGGTGAACGTTTCACGCTTCGGATTGCCGGCAGCGTCGATGCCGTGGCGGATCACTTTCTGGCCCTTTTTGACGGACCCGGAGAGTACGCGACCGATCGCGAGGCGGCCGACGTAATCGGAATACGAAAGATTCGAGATCAACATGCGAAAGCTCTGATCGGCTTCGACTTTCGGCGAAGGGATCGTCTTCAGAACCGCATCGAAGAGCGGCTTGAGCGACCCTTTGATGGACTTGTCCAGAAGCCCCGGAACCTGATCGCGATCCAGCGTGCACCAACCTTCGCGAGCGCAGGCATAGATGATCGGGAAGTCGGCCTGGTCGCCGTCGGCGCCGAGGTCGATGAAAAGGTCGAACGTCATGTTGACGACTTCGTCGATGCGGGCGTCCGGCCGGTCGACTTTATTGACGACGAGAATGACCTTAAGACCTTCGGCCATGGCCTTTCGCAAAACGAAGCGAGTCTGAGGCAGGGGGCCTTCGGCCGCGTCGACCAGAAGAAGTGCGCCGTCGACCATGCCTAGAATGCGTTCGACTTCTCCACCGAAGTCCGCGTGGCCCGGGGTGTCGACGATGTTGATCTTGTTCTCGCCGATTCGGACCGACGTGTTCTTGGCCAAAATCGTGATGCCGCGTTCGCGTTCCAAGTCGCCGGAATCCATGACCCGGTCATCGAGCTTCTGGTGGCTCTGAAAAGTGCCGGCTTGGCGAAGCAGGAAGTCGACCAGGGTCGTCTTCCCGTGATCGACGTGAGCGATAATGCAGATATTGCGTATGTGCTGTGACTTGCTAGATGCTGGATTCATGAGATTGAGTGTTGCGCGATATGGAAAAGCGCGAGCCTTTGTATGGTTCGCTTGTAGCAGAGTCAGTGTGCTTCTGCTCGCAATCTTCTCGGTAAACTGGGTTTCGGAGGGGCGCGCCTCAGAGGTCATGAACCCTCTATTCGGCTATACGCACATGCAGCCCTCGCCCTTTACGATCCAGGGCGGAAAAGTGGCGATCGGCACCGATTTAACCATCGGTTTGACCGATTTTCTTCAAGTGGGAACGAACCTGATCGCGAACTATTACGAGACTTTTAACGCCAATGCGAAGGTATCGCTGCTGGATCATCCCCTCTATGCCGCAGGGCTATTTCTAGGCTGGCAGACCTACAATCTCAGAAATGTATCCACCACCAATCCGGACCTTCGCATCACGAGCTGGCAGCCAGGTGTCACGGTCGGATTCGCCCTTCTCGAACGTTTGGCGCTGGTCAGCTCGGTGAACATGAACATCACCGATCAAACATTGACCACGAGTGGGATCGAAACTTCAGCGCTGGTCCGCGGTGCGGGGCTCGGATCCGATCTCTCCTGGGCCTATAGCCCGACCCGTAAGGCCGGCCGGGTGGGGAACGTAGTCGCGGCGGGTTTCACTTACGATGTGACTTACAAGCTGATCGGCTTCGGCATCAGCCACCATTGGCCCGGATTTCACTTCGGCCTTCACTATTACCCGAGTGCCGATAAGTACCCCGTTCAGCCCATCATCGCGGGCGGAACCAGCTTTGATCTTTAGGTTGAATCGCGCTCCGGTTGGGTTTTATTTTTAGGATGTCGGTGAGTCGAGCGAATGACCGTCTTGATGTTTCCCCGCGGCGCAAAGTCACCGATGACTTCCATTTCCCAAGGATCGAGCAGCTTCACGAGATCGTCGAGAACGCGGTTCGTGACGTCCTCGTGATAGATCCCTTGGTCGCGAAACTGATTGATGTAGAGCTTGAGGCTTTTCAGTTCCACACAACGGTCTTTAGGAACGTATTTGATGAAGATTGAGGCAAAATCCGGAAAGCCCGAAACCGGGCAGATGCACGTGAATTCCGGGCACGTGAATTCGATCGTATAGCGCCGGTTCTTGGTCCGGTTGGGGAAGCTCTCAAGCTTCGCGTCGCGGATCATGCTCTCGCCCTCGGCGCGTTGATTCAACAAGGTGACGGACTTCGTAGCGGAGCGGGCGGCCTTCTTCATGGCCGCGGAATTAGCATAAACCGGCGCCTGAAGCGAGCTACGGAGTTTTCGGTGCGACTTCGGGTTCCGCGGCCTCGGGCTCGCCGCTCGACGGCAACTCCTGCGAGGTTTGGTTTTCCTTCGGCTCGTCGTCGGCAACGTCATCGTCGGCAGGGGTGCCCCGCCGCGGAGTGAGATCGAGCGGTCTCGTGAGCATCAGGCGCGAACGGCCTTCGACTTCGTGGCAAAGCTTGGTGCGGACGCGCTTGAGAGTCGCATCAAGGCGAGGCGCGCGTCGTTCAATCAGGCGCTCCTTGACGAATTCCTTTCCGGGCTCGGCGATGTAGACGCTGGATTGCAGAGATTTTCGGCGGTCAATTCGTTCGTTCTGGAAAACCACGTAGGCGTCCGACGTGGTTCCGGAGAGGCATTTGCCGTAAAAGGCACGCGAATCCATCAATGTCGCGCGCGTTTTCGGATCCAGGATCTTGCCGGGATAGGTGAATTGAAGTGGCTTGGTCCCGTCCAGCCGGACCAGGAAAATCCCTCGATCCTGCGGGCAATCCTTGCAGGGCTTGGCCGCGACCAGCAGATGGGTTTGGCCACCTGGCTCCGGGGGATTGAGATTTCCGAGGTGCCTCACCTCATACAGGGGTAGTCTGAGGGCCTTCGCCGCCACACCCTCGAGCTTGTAATGAACCGTTGTACCTTTGGCGTCATCCGTCAGGTGGTCGATTTCGAGGTCTGCCAGAGCCTCCGCGGCAGGCCAGACTGTGAAGCACAAAACTGTAATAGGAAGAATGAGGGCACTCAATCGCAGCATGCCTGAAGTGTACCCGGGACTCGAACCGTGCTAAATAGGCAAAACTGGAGTTTCAATATGGCTGATGACGTTTACGTTTCCCTCGAGTTCACCCCCAATCCGAACACTTTGAAGTACTCGGTCAATCGCCAGCTTTTGGAGCGCGGCGCGATGGGATTCAGCAAGAAGGAAGACGCCGACAAAAAGTCACCGCTCGCGTCGAAGCTGTTCGCGATTCCCGGAATCTCCGGCGTCATGTTTGGCAAGGATTTCGTCACCGTGACCAAAACCGAAGAAGGCGACTGGGACGTCGTGCACAAGGGCGCGTCAGCCACCATTGAAACGCACATCAAATCCGGTGAACCCGTGATCGATCCCGCCGCGTTGCAAGTTGACGCGCACAAAGGCGGAGACTCCGTTATCGAAAATAAGATACGCGAAATCCTCGATAAGGAAGTTCGCCCTGCTGTCGCGATGGACGGCGGCGACATCACCTTCGATCGGTTCGAAGGCGGCGTCGTGTATCTCTATATGCAGGGATCTTGCGCGGGTTGCCCGAGTTCAACGATGACGTTGAAAATGGGAATCGAAACTCGCCTCAAGCAAGCGATTCCTGAAGTCATCGAAGTCGTTTCAATCTAGGACGGAGCAGGACCTATTTGAGTTCAGCCCCGAACGAAAGCACGACGCCGAGGTATTTGTTTCCCTGGGAGACGGCGAAGTTTCCCGACGTTTCGACGTAAAACCGCTGTGCGAATTTTTGCGGAAACTTGAAGTACCATTGAACGCCCATTGCCGGCTGCATGAGCCACATCGAAGTAGGATAGGTGAGGCCGGACCCGGCCGGCGGTGCCGGGAACGAGATGTGCGTATATTCGACTCCGAGGAAAATCATGAAATTCGGAAGCGCCTTCGTGAGGAGTCCGCGCTGGATACCCCGCATGTAAGTCTCGCCCGTCGGATCGTCGACGAACTCGAGCAGGTTCAGCTTGAGACCGAGTCCATAAACCAACGTGGAACTGGTGACCGCATGTCCCAGGTTCACGCCGAGCGACACCAGATGATTCCACCAAATATGGCCACCGGCCACGAGTTGAACCGATCCGGGCACCGCATTGATGTTTCCAGCTTTTCCGAATCTCCCGAATCCGCGTACTCCAAGGTCCACGCCCTTTTGCCAGCGTTCCCAGCGAAAGATCGTACTTCGGTTGAGCTCGTCAAAGTCCTCTTCTCCCCGCGCCGTCGACGAGCAGAGCAATAGCAGCGCGAGCGCGAGCCCGTCTCGCAGCCGGAACCGCGAGCCTGGACTTCGGCGCGAATGCTTCATCATTGAACGGATAACGGGCCCCCTAAGTTTTTGAAGCGGGATTCGATCGCACTCCAGATGGGAATGCCGCTGTCGGTGGATTTTTTAATCACGCTGCGGATCGCGGGATGCAGTTCAACCACGCCCCGCCCGATGCCTTCAGGAAGCGCCACTTTATAGTTTTTAAGAAGGTTGACGGGCTTCCCGGCGATCTTGAGCATCTTGATTTTCCGTTTACCGGCATGGTTCACGACTTGGTATTCAATGCCGGAGATGGTCGCCTTGACTCCGGCTTCGAGGGCTTTGGTGATTGCGACGCTGAGGATCCAGCCGCGGACTTGGGCGGTCCAAACCGTCCATCCCAGCTTATGCTCAAAATCGAACATGCGCGGATAATTGCGAATGATCATGTCGCGCGTCACGGGTCCGGCCGGTTGGTCTTGGCCGCCGAACGCCGGGACATCGATCGCGAGATCCGCGCCCGTGGAGAGTCTCAGGGAGTCGGCGATGAGTCGACTCCATGGCGTCGGATCGACTACCTGTTTTTGCAGGGGGACACTGGACTGGCCAATGACTTCGTAAAGCCAGGCCGCACCGTACTCTTCTTCGAGAGTCTCGCGGACGTACGCGATTTCCCGAGTCACGCGGTCATCCAAAGGGCCGTTCGAAAAAATTTCCTCCAGCCCGTAATGCACGACTCGCAAGGGTTTGCCCGGAGTCACGTCCACTAGCAAATTGCCGACGTAGCCGGTGTGTTCGCCCGCTTGCACGATGGGGACTGGATGCCCGTTCACGTTTTTCACATAGACGGGTTCAAAGAGCGCCGTATGCGAATGTCCGCCGACGACCAGATCCAAACCGGGCAGCGCTTTGCCCAGGATCTTGTCACGCTTGAGTCCCAAGTGCGTCAGTGCGATCACGAAATCGTTTTCGCGTTGGAGCTTTGGCATGAGCTGAGCCGCTTCGTATTCGGGATTCGAGATGAAACCGTCTTTGGCGTACCAATTGTAAGTCGGCTCGTCCGTCGTCAAACCGAGAATTGCGATTCGGGAGCCCGCGCGTTTGAAGCTTGCGGAAGGCAACATCTGGCGCGCGAGCTGATCGTGACCGGGTCCGTACATGAAGTTTGCGCAGAGAAGGGAAAAGCTGGGTCGCACGCGCCCGACGACATCGTCGAGGCCCTTCGCGCCCATCATCCAGTCGTGGTTGCCGAGAACAACCGCGTCGTACCCCATTTGGTCCATCGTTCGCCAAACCGCCGCACCCCGATCGGCGAGGTAATAAACGCTGCCTTCGGAAAAGTCTCCTGCGTCGAGAACGAGCGATTCGACGCCCTGCGCTTTCGCACGGGCTTTGAGGTCGTCGATTTTGCCTTTCACTGCGGCGAATCCGCCATGAGCCGTGTCATTGGCCCAGTCGAGATGTGAATGCAGGTCGTTCGTATGAATAATCTGTAGAAGTTCCGCGCGTGGCGCTGGTGCCCAGAGGGCACTGAACGTCAGACTGCATACGATGAAAAGTGCTTTCCGTCTCATCTCCTCAGATCGACGTTAGAGGGGAAATCTTTAGGTTTTCTGTTTTTTCCCCGCGATTTTGTCCCCTAGTTATTTCCTGGCGAAAATGTCCCCTTAACGGGTCTTCTGGTTCTCTGATTTCATGATTGAAATTAGAGAGATGGAGATTCATGGAAGGGATC